>Ga0222712_10001206_pt1 | contig 32849 bp, 29 predicted proteins | sample C33_657DmetaG_FD_165043 | JGI IMG/M metagenome (GOLD analysis project Ga0222712, IMG submission 165043) | Estuarine water microbial communities from San Francisco Bay, California, United States - C33_657D | ecosystem: Environmental > Aquatic > Marine > Unclassified | place: USA: California...
TAAGGGCAACGAGGTAAAGCGAGAACGCAACGTTTCCGCCGCCAAGCACAAGTGCAGCACCGATGGCGACAGCAATTGCGACGAGGGCCCACACTGCGGATTCAAGACCAAGTGAGATGCCTTCGAGCACGGTCGTGGCGGGGCCAGTACGCGCTGCTTTGGCGATGTCCTTCACAGGCTTGGTCTTGGTGGAGGTGAAGTACTGCGTGATCTTTGAAGCGGCAAAGCCGAGGATGACACCAGTCACGATGGCGCCAAACAAACGAGCACCAGGCTGCGAGATGGTCGAACCCTCGGGGTTACCGATGTAGAGGAAGGCAACAAGCCCAGCGCCGATGATGGCGATGATCTGGGCGACGTAAATGCCGCGGTTGATGGCCTTCAGTGCGTCATTGCCGTCACTGGGGCGACCCTTCACCACGAAGATGCCGATCATTGACGCAACAAGGCCGATGGCCACAACGGCCAGCGGGAAGATAAGTCCCTTCACTGCGACGCCGCCACCACTGATGATGGTGACTCCGTCGACTGGGTTGATGCGGTCGACGCCCAAGCCAATGGCCTGGAATGCCGAGACGCCGAGGATGATCGACGCCACGAGCGTGACGGCGAATGACTCGAAAAGGTCTGCCGCCATACCAGCGCAGTCGCCCACGTTGTCGCCCACGTTGTCGGCGATGGTTGCGGGGTTGCGGGGGTCGTCTTCAGGAATGCCTGCTTCAACCTTGCCGACGAGGTCGGCGCCGACGTCAGCAGCCTTGGTGAAGATGCCGCCACCGACGCGAAGGAACAGGGCGAGGAGCGAGCCACCGAAACCGAACCCAATGAGGATCGAGGTTGAGGTGTTCTGGAAGAGCATCACGATGACGACTGCACCGAGAAGGCCGAGGCCGGCGGTCAGAAGGCCAGCCACGCCTCCGGTGCGGAATGCCACCTTGAGGGCAGCATTGAAATCGCTGCGACGGGCCGCAGCTGCGGTACGTACGTTGCCGCGAACAGCAAGCCACATGCCGAAGAAGCCGATCGCTGCAGAGAAGATGCAGCCAACGATGAACGCTGCGGTGCGGAAGATGCCCGACTGCAGGAACGTCATCACTTCTTCGCCACCAATGATGCTCTTTCCGTCCTCTTTGAGGATGGGCATCTTGTTGATGGCAGTCGAGGTGAAGAACACCACGACCGCAAGCGGGATGACGATCATGCCGATCGTGCGGAACTGACGCTTGAGGTAGGCGAGTGCGCCTTCCTGAATCGCGCCAGCGATTTCCTGCATTTTTTCGGTGCCTTGTTCCTGTTTGAGAACGCCGCGCATAAGCACGACGCCAAGCAGGAGTGCGATCACAGCAACGGCGGCGGCAAAAATCAGCCACACCCATTCTGTGCTGGTGAGCGTGAAGGCCTGGTAGCCACCTTCGGCGGCGAGAACCTGGGTCATCTGGTCCATCCTGGTGAGGGCCCCGCGGTATACGGAGCGGGCAAAAAACGCGCACGGGACCGGCCCGTGCGAGGCCCGAACAGTACCGCGGGAGGGTCTCCGGACCTGAAATAGGCGATTCGGGGCGAAATTCGTGGGTCCGCCCGGGGCTCAAGGGGTGCGAACATGGCCCTATGACCTCCCCCGATGATGCCCACGGACACGGGCATTCCCATGGGGTGTCGGTTCGGGCTGGGGCTCGCCACACCGGCCGGCTCTGGGCCGTCGTGGCCATTCTTTCGGTGTTCTTGGTAATCGAGGTTGCGGGGGCGCTCGTCACCAATTCGCTGTCGCTGCTTTCCGACGCCGGGCACATGCTCACCGATCTGGTCGGAATTGGCATGGCGCTGGCGGCCATTCACGTCGCGAACCGCCGGGTTCAGCGTTCGCACCGGACGTTCGGCTTGTATCGGCTTGAGATCCTCGCCGCACTCGCGAACGCGGTGTTGCTCTTCGCAGTTGGCTTCTACGTGCTGTGGGAAGCGATCGATCGTCTCCGCCATCCCGAGTCAGTTCACAGCGGTGAGATGTTGGTCGTTGCGATCGCCGGAGCACTGGCCAATGTTGTCTGCTTCCTCCTTCTTCGTGAAGGAGCAAATGAAAGCCTGAATGTACGCGGTGCGTACCTTGAAGTTTTGGCTGACTTACTCACGAGCGTTGGCGTGATCATTGCCGCGATCGTTATTGCTGCAACAGATTGGGAATGGGTCGATCCCGTCATCGGCGCAGGAATTGGTCTGTTCATATTTCCGCGGACGTGGAAGCTCGGTGCACAGGCAATTCGCGTTCTTGTTGAAGCCGCACCCCCGCATCTTGATGTCAATGCTGTGCGAAACGATCTCGTTGGTGTTGAGGGAGTGGAGAGTGTTCACGACTTACACGTGTGGACGCTCACTTCGGAAATGGACATGGCGAGCGCCCATCTCGTTGTTGCCGATGAGTCGGAGCTTCACTCCGTGCTTGACCGTGCCCGCGACATGTTGCGCGTCAAATACAACATTGAACATTCAACATTGCAGGTCGAGCCTGCATCGCACACCGGATGTGACGACGTCGACTGGTGATGACGCCGGCTTTGCACTAATCGCCGATGGCGTAGAACTGTCCTCCACGAGCACCGACAAAGATGCGACCTTTCCAAACCGTTGGGGTCGATTCAATGCAGCCGTTCAACTTCACTGTCCACTTCAGCGGCGGATCGACCTTCGGATTCGAAACGTCGTAGGCATTCAGGTTTCCTTGGCAGTCACCTTCAATGAGCGTGCCATCGACGACAACGGGGGAACCCCAGGTTTGGGAACCAAGATTCTTTTGCCACAAGACTTCGCCGGTCATTTGGTCGATACCCATCACGCGCCCGGAGTTCGTCGCGGCGTACACAACTCCGTTGGCAATGGCAGAAGTGGCCCAAATACCCTGCTTTCCAGCGGCTTGGTCTTTGATTGACCACACGATCGGGTTATCGGGCTTCGTCGGATCAAGCTTTACGATCTGACCAACTTCGGTGGAACGAGCGTTGCGTCGCTCGTATTCGGAACCGATGTAGAGGAATCCGTCCTTGTCGGCGACGATCGATGCATCGGTGTCGTCTCCAGTCCAGAATCGGAATGTTCGAGTTGGCGTGCCGCCGCTCTTGAGTGTGCTGATGTCCCAGCCCTGCACAAGTCCACCAGAGTTCGCGAAGTACACGGTGTTGCCGGTGATCGCAACGGAGTTTTCAATGGAGAACTGTCGATCAGTGATGTTCGATTGCAGTTCGGCGTCCCACCCGGGCGTCTTGAACACGACCTGTGGTGCAACGGTGACTTTGCCGGCCGCGTCATAACCGCGATTCAACTTGATGATGTAAAACCAGCTGTTCTCGCCACCTTCGAACATGTAGTCGTCAATGATGAGAGGAGAGCCATCCCAATCGTCGTTCCATACTTGTTGAACGCCGTCATAGGCAGACAATTTCCAAAGTTCGACAGGTGTCGGGCCGCGATCAGTGGCGATGATGTGCAAGTAGTTGTCGCGAGAACCGCTATAGGTGAGGGGAAAGCCATCGGGGTCAGTCGTGACTGTTCCCTTGATGATGTCGCCAGTCTTAAATGGGCTGATGACATCGGCACCCGTTTCGTAATCGAGCCAATGGACGGCGTAGTCGTAGGCGCCGAATGAAACGATCGTCTTACCGTTTGATTCGTACACATTTGGATTGCCCGTCCAACCACTTCCGCACCAAGTCGAGGTTCCTGATCCATCTGTCGACTTTCCACACATGCCGCCGTTCTGCGGGTAACTCCAAAGAATTTTTGGTGCCGTCGGGACGGGACCCATTCCGTAATACGACCGAGTCGGATTTCCACGGAAGGTCAGAACGCCGGGAACTTTCTGGCTCCACATCGTTCCTGAGGATTTTGGATTCACCCATCCGTTGTACGGCGCCTCGGTGGTGGTGGTTGTCCCCTTCGCCGTGGAGCTCGGAGAATCAGAAGATGCAGTTTCCGAATCAGTTGCCTTCGAATCAGAACCATTCGTGACAACGAGAAGCCCAACGACAACAACGGCAACTGCGACAAGTGCAAGGGCAAAGACTCGCCATGGAGTTTGAGGGACCGGTTTGGCGTGCTTCATGGCGATACCCGATTCGGATCCGGGGGGGGAACGCCAACCGATCAGCCGGCGCTGCCTTCGGCAACCAGACGCTCAAGCACGAGTTCGGGGTTGTCGGCCTCGAGGCGCTCGAGCCAAAACTGGCTTTCGAACAGCGCCATGAGCGTACCGTCGGCCTTCTCAAGGATTCGGACACCCCGCATTCCCTGAAGCTTTGATGCGCTTTCACGGTTGGTACGGCGGGCGACTTTGTAATTCGTGGGCGAAAGCTCCACCGGAGCACCGAACTCGTTTTCTAAGCGATAAACGGCGACATCGAACTGCATGGGACCGACCGCAGCGAGCACGGGGGCGGAATCGCCTTGGTCGATGTCACGAAGAACTTGAACGACACCTTCTTCGTCAAGCTGAGCAATACCTCGTCGGAACTGCTTGTAACGCCCGGTGTCCTTCACGCGGGCAACGGAGAAGAACTCGGGGGCGAAACTGGGGATGGCGGGAAATTCAACGGGTTTGTCAAGCCAAAGGGTGTCTCCCACCCGGACATCAGTTGCATTGACGAGTCCGACAACATCGCCGGGAAATGCTTCGTCGATGGTTTCGCGTTCCGAGCCGAACACCTGATGGGCGTACTTGGTTGCAAACGGCTTGCCAGTGTTGCCATGTGTGATGACCATTCCGCGCTCAAACTTGCCGGAACACACCCGCAGGAAGGCAATGCGATCACGATGCGATGGGTCCATGTTTGCTTGAACCTTGAATACGAAACCTGAGAACGGATCATCGAGCTGGCGGATTGCGCCTTCGGCATCGGGCCGCGCGCTCGGTGATGGGACGAGATCAATAATCGCGTCGAGCAACTTGCGCACACCGAAGTTGGTGAGGGCCGAGCCGAAGAATGTTGGTGTCGATTGCGCTCCGACGAATAACTCGATGTCGAGGTCAGCGCCAACTTCATCGAGCAGCGTGATGCCATCGAGCGCGGCTTGCCAAGCCTCGCCTTCATCGATTGCTGCTTGTGCTGGGTCGACAACTTCTTCCGGCGCTTCGGTAGCACCGCGAGCGACGCGCGTGTAGCGGGTGAACAAACCGTCACGTCGGTCGATGACTCCGCGAAAGTCACCGGCAATGCCGACAGGCCAGGTGACTGGTGTAACGACTAGTCCAATCTGCTGTTCGATCTCATCGATGAGTTCAAGCGGGTCGAGGCCTGGGCGATCCCATTTATTTATGAACGTGAGAAGCGGCATCTCGCGCTGTCGGCAAACATCAAACAACTTGAGGGTTTGGGGTTCGATTCCTTTGGCGGCGTCGAGAACCATGACAGCGGCATCTGCAGCAGCAAGCACGCGGTAGGTGTCTTCAGAGAAATCGCGATGGCCGGGGGTGTCGAGAAGGTTCACAACACAGTCGCGGTAGGGAAACTGCAGCACCGTCGACGTGATTGAAATTCCTCGCTGCTGTTCGAGTGCCATCCAGTCAGAGGTGGCCGATCGACGACCCGACCGAGCTTTGACGGCGCCCGCCTCGCTGCTTAGCGCTCCGCCATAAAGAAGAAACTTCTCGGTCAGCGTGGTTTTGCCGGCATCGGGGTGACTAATGATGGCGAACGTTCGGCGACGCGAGGCCTCGGTGGACGGAGTGGACATTGGTCGGAGGGTAGCGGTCAGTGAGCCGCAGTTGAACAGGAAGGACAAACGCCCATGAGATCGAGGCGATGATGCTCGATGCGAAAACCGTGAGTATCTGCGATAAGCGACGAAAACGCAGACACTCCATCTTCAAGTTCCGTGGGCACGTCGATATCGATGACCGAACCACATCGTTCGCAGATGAGGTGATGATGGTGACCGGTGAGATCTTCGGCGAGTTCGTAACGTGCGGTGTCGTCGGCGGTAACGAGACGGCGGACTACTCCTGCTTCTTCGAGAACGGAAAGGTTCCGATATGCAGAGCTCTGTGCCATTCCTGGGGTGCCATCGATGAGTTCGAGCACTGTGACAGGACGATCTGCCTCGCGCAGCGCATCGATCAGGACGCGTCGATTGGCCGTGTAGCGCTGTCCGTCTCGGCGGAGGCGCTCATCGGCGGTGTCGTGCACGTCGATCTGGTGATGCTGCATAGTTTGGTCAGTGTACGGCGAACGGGAATACGGGCAGCAGGCGATAGCGACCTAGGCTCGCTGACGTGCCCGAAACCGATCAGACACGCGAGTTTCCCGGAGCAAAAGCTCCCGATCGCACTGGTTCTATTGACAGCAGCGGACTCCGACTCGCGCTGAACGAGTGGGGCGACCCCGAAGCACCAATCATCGCGATGGTGCACGGTGGTTTTGATTTCTCGCGCACCTTTGATGTGTTTGCACCGATGATCGCTGACGCGGGATGGCGTGTGGTGGCGTGGGATGCTCGTGGACATGGAGATTCTGATCACGCGCATCTCTATGGATGGGCTGCCGATGTTCGCGACCACCTTGCTGCCATTCAATCAATCAGTCGCGAACCAATCGTTCTGCTTGGACACTCAAAGGGTGGCGGACAGCTCCTTGATCTTCTAGACGGTCGTCCTTCGTTGGCCCGAGCATTCGTGAACCTCGACGGACTTCCTTCACAATTCTCCTCACCTGATGTCAACGACCGTGAGCGTCGTCGAATGCGCCGAGCCGATTTGGCATCAGGTCTTGATCGACGTCGTCGTCGAGCCGAGCTCACGCGCCGACCCGACACGATCGAAGGGTTAGCTGAGCGACGTCAACCGATGAATCCGCGCCTTTCGCGTGAATGGCTCGAATATCTCGTCACGGTTGGCGCTCGACAGGACAGTGATGGTTGGCGTTGGAAGATCGATCCAGTGCTCCACCTCGGTGGTTTCGGTCCGTGGCGTCCAGGTTGGTCACTTGATCATCTTGCTGCACTCGAAATGCCGTTCCTCGGAGTGCTTTCGGGAGTCCAAGATGATCCAATGGGATGGAAGAGTCGCCGAGGTGACATCGAACCGTTCCTCCCGCCTGGTGGCCGACTCGAGTTTTACGACGACATTGGCCACTTTCTGCATATCGAACAGACACGGTTCATTGCCGATCTCGTGCTCGAGTTTTTGGGACGGCTTCGATGACGCGGCGAACGGACTTTCTTCTCAACGGTTCCCTTCGACTGGCAGTGCACACGTTGGCCGAAGGCGAAGGTCGTCCGTTGCTGTTGCTGCACGGCTTAGGCGAGGAGTCTCCGCACACACGACCCGCTTGGACCGCGGCATGGACTGGTCCGGTACTCGCATTGGATTTCACCGGTCACGGTGAATCAGAGGTTCCTGTAAGTGGCGGCTACACCCCAGAAGGCCTCATGTCCGACGTTGACGCCGTTCTTGCCTCTCAAGGCCCAGTCACGATCGTTGGACGCGGTTTCGGTGCATGGGTGGGCCTCTTGATTGCCGGCGCGCGCACGTCGCTTGTTCATGGTGTTGTGCTGTTCGATGGTTCAGGAATTCAAGGCGGCGGCCCGCAGCCGCCAACGCCGTACGTCAATGTCTTACCTGCTTCGGGTGCGGTAACACCTGACCCGTATGCGCTACTCGAACTCAGTCGTGATCCACGACCGCCGGACTACGCACTCGACTATGTGCGGTTCGTGCTTGAAGATTCTGAAATCGAAAATCCAATTGTGGTGAGCGCGCGCATTCGACCGGATTGGTTAGCCGCCGTCGCATCTGACATTGGTGTGATTGAACTTCCGTTGGAACAAGCAGTCGCGTCTTTTGCGTAAATTGCTTGATGAGACTGCGAGAAATTCAGAAGTCGCGAGCGCCGACGTACACCGCGAGATCGCGTAGGGCATCAAACGCTTCGCTGGTGATTGCTGCATCATCAAGGGCGGCCATTGCTTGTTTGGTGAGAAGCGAAATGCTCGCTTCAATTTCAAACAATGCATCTGTCTCGGTAAAGACCGACTGAACATCGCGAATTTCCTCAAGAGAAAGATCGATTGAGCCAACTCGATCGAGAATCTGTCGTTGCGAGGGTGTGGCGCGATCGATCGCAATCGCCAACATTGGGGTTGGTTTGCCCTCGCGTAAGTCATCCCCGACGGGCTTTCCAGTGCGCTCGCTTTCCCCAAACGTTCCGAGGATGTCATCGCGCAACTGAAACGCTTCGCCTAGTGGCTCCCCATAGCGGGAAAGAGTGGTTTCAAGAACTGCGAGTTGTCCGGCGAGCGCAGCACCAACATGCAACGGCCGTTCGATTGTGTACTTCCCGGACTTGTAGCGAACGATTCGTCGAGCAGTTTCGAGATCGACGTCACCTCGAGCAGCACCGAGAACATCAAGGAATTGACCGATATTCAACTCGATTTTGAGTTCATTCCAAATAGCAAATGCATCGGGCGGAGTTGCCGACATCAATCGATCGGCGTAGACCTCGGCGAGATCACCGACGAGTATCGCAACACCTTCACCGAATCTTCGTGATTCGCCGTTCCAATCATGCGATCGATGGGTCGATTCGAATGACATGTGAACAGTTGGCTCGCCACGACGTGTAGAGGAACCGTCCATGACATCGTCATGCACAAGCGCGAACGCGTGGAGCAATTCGAAGGCGGCACCGGTGTCGATGATCGCCGAATCGTCGGGATCACCACCTGCACCGACGAATGCCCAATGGCAAAAAGCAGGGCGAAGTCGCTTTCCGCCGTCGACAACAAATCGAGTGAGGACTTCGAGGGGGGCTTCGAGGTCAGCGTCAATTGCAATCCAGCGGGCTTGTTCAGATTCAAGAAGTGACCGGAGACGAGCTTCAACCGGAGCGGCAACGGCGGTGAGTGCCGCGGGGATCGCTACTGGCGCGTTGGGAGTCACTCGTCCTCTTCGTCGCCGCTGTCGAGCGCATCGAGATCAGCGACGATTCTGGTCACTTCAACTTGGGCATTTTCAAGTCGACCGCGGCATAGCTCAATGAGGTCGGCGGCTCGGCGAACCTGTTCTGCCAAGCGATCGACATCGACATCGTCAGCTTCGAGTTCGCTGAGAATTTCTTCGAGCTCTGTCACTGCATCTGCATATCCGAGTGAATCCGGTGCGGTCTTCTTGGTTGCCATGGTGTCTCTCAATCGGTGTCGGTTGCAGTGCTTGTAATTGTTCCGTCGGCCACGGTCGTGACAAGTGTGTCGCCCGCCGAAACGTCCGCGACATGCCGTACGACCGTACCGCTCGCGGTTCGGGTAATCGACCAGCCGCGGGCCAGCGTGCGCACAGGGTCAACGGCGCTGAGTCGGGCAGCGAAAAGGTCGAGCGTCTGGCGTTCCGACTTCACAGTTGTTTCGAGCGCGCGACTGAGGCGCGCCGTTGTTGCGATCATGTGATGACGCTCAACAGTGAGGCGGGTGCGAGCGCCGATTGCTGCATGCCGAGCGGATCGGGCGAGACGCTCGCGTTCGCTCGCGAGTGTGGTCGAAACGATCTCGGCAATATCTGCCCAAGCGGCTTCGCTTCGATTGACGATGTCGAGCGCGCTGTCGATCAGCGCCTCGGCGCAAGCCGTAGGTGTCTTATTTGCAGTGTGAGCAACAACATCAGCAACACTTGTGTCGATTTCATGACCGATGCCAGTGAAGACCGGAATGGTCGACGTCGCGATCGTTCGTGCAACGAGTTCATGGTCGAAGACGGCGAGGTCGAGCCGCGATCCGCCACCGCGTACAAGCGCAATAACATCGAGATTCATGCGCTGAGCGGTTCGAAGTGCAGCAGCGATCGTTCGTTCCGCTCCGGCACCTTGCACTTTCGAATCAATGAGCGACACCTGCCAAGGCAGACCGCTCTCGACCAATGAGTGCATGAAGTCGGCTTGAGCAGCGCTTTCGTCGGCGGTGATGAGCGCAATATGGAGAGGCATCGCAGGAACCGTGAGCATGCGGTTCCGATCGATGAGACCCTCGGCGCGTAGAAGCGCGAGGACTCGTTCGCGTTCGGATTCAAGCGCTTCAAGGGTGAATGCAGGGTCGATGTCCTGCATTGAAAGTTGTAGTCGACCGCCAGCGAGCCACAATTCGAGTGGTCCACGTATTCGAACTTTGACCCCTTCTTCGAGGCGAACAGTCCCGGCGTCTCGAAGTTTTTGATCAACTCGAGTTCTCGTGCGACTCCAGAGCGCGACTGGGACTTTGGCGCTGACTGCACCTTTATCGTCGCGGTCGACAAGGTCGAAATAGAAATGGCCCCGAGACTCTCTGGGACCAGAAATTTCGCCATCGACCCACACGGCCCCGCCGAGGCGTTCTTTGATGGCATCGGCGGTCGCCGTCATGAGTTCGGTCACCGTGTAGTTGACGCCGTCCATGGGCGGCACGGTAGCGGGCGAATGCTCTCAAAGAGTCAGACCATGGGAACTTTCCGCGACCGGAAACGCCAAGATTGCTGAGCGTTACTCCTGAACGAGCTCGATCAGTGTGCCTAGAGCGTCCTTCGGATGGATGAACGCAACGGTGGTGCCGCGGGAACCGGGTCGAGGGGCGTCATCGAGCACACGGAAACCTTGAGCCTTCACGGCGTCAAGCGCTTCGCCGCAATCAGCAACGCGATAACCGACATGATGAATGCCAGGACCACCACGAGTGTTGAGCCACTTTGCAACGGTTGAGTCTTCGCGAGTTGGCGTGAGCAGCTGCACGTAGCTTTCGGCGACCTTCAAAAGTGCTTCTTCAACACCATCGCTTTCGACAACTTCGCGATGGTCCACGACTGCGCCAAACGTTTCGCGGTAGTAGTCAATTGCTGCGCCGAGATCCGGAACAGCGATTGCGATGTGGTCGATTTCGGTAAGCAGTGGCTTTTGGTTCGCAGCTGCGTCGCTCATTTGGACTCCTGATTCTTCTTCGCCGGGTCGGCGTGCGGTGATGGCCATTAGTCGTGCTGTTCGTTTCCGTTAGGCGCCGTGGCGGCGAAATGCAGTGATGCGATCCTCGCCAACCTTCGCGCGGAATTCGGGATCATCGATGCCGAGTCCCTCGGAGGGAGCAAGGCACAAGACGCCGATCTTGCCTTCGTGCAAGTTCTTGTGCACTTGGTAAGCGGCTTCGCCGGTCTGATCAAGCGGATACACCGCAGAAAGAATCGGTTGAATCTTTCCTTCACAAATCAGTTGGTTGGCCGCCCATGCTTCGGCGTAGTTGGCGAAGTGCGAACTGATGATGTTCTTCAACTTCATCCAAAGGTGACGGTTGTCGTATTCGATCATGAAGCCGCTAGTCGCAGCACACGTAACGATTGTTCCGCCGCGTGCTGCAACGAATACCGACGCACCGAAGGTTTGGCGGCCGGGATGTTCGAACACGATGTCGACATCGCGACCAATCATTGAACGAATGTCCTTGCCGAGACGACGCCACTCGGCTTCATCTTGTGTGTGGTCATCAGCCCAGAACTTGTAGTTGGCGTCGCGTCGATCGATGACGTGCTCGACACCGAGGTCGTTGAGGAGCGCGACCTTCTCGGGGGACGACACGACCCCCACCGGTGTTCCGCCTCCATTGAGGATGTACTGCACGGCATAACCACCAAGGCCGCCCGACGCGCCCCAAACAAGGACGGCATCGCCTTGCTTCATTTGGGCCGCATTCTTGCTGACGAGCATGCGGTAACTCGTCGAGTTGCACAGCGCGTTGACTGACGCTTCTTCCCATGAAAGATGCGCAGGCTTCGGCATGAGTTGGTTGGCCTTGACGACAGAAAGTTCAGCGAGACCGCCGTAGTTGGTTTCGAATCCCAAATGCGTTGGTTGTCACCCAGCATGGAGTCGTTGTGGCTTGATGGATCTTGATCATCGACGTAGTTGCAGTGAACGACGACCTTGTCGCCGACCTTCCATTTGCGCACCGCGCTTCCAACTCGCAACACAACGCCTGACGCATCCGAGCCAACGGCATGGAACGGTTGGTCGTGGCGTGCTCCCCAATAACTCTCCTTGCCGAGTCGCTTGAGGAATCCGAAGGTTGAGACCGGTTCAAAGATCGATGACCACACCGTGTTGAAGTTGATCGAACTTGCCATGACGGCGATGACGACCTCGTCGGGGGCCAATTCGGGCATCCCGATCTCTTGGAGATGCAACGACTGTCGGGGGTCTTTGTCGCCCGACTCCATGCCGTCGAACATGGTTTGTTCTGAGGCAAGAACAACGGTGGCCTTGTAGGACTCGGGCAGGGGAATGGCGGCGAGTTCTTCGCCGGGGGCTCCCTGAATGATGGCGTCGATGATCTGCTGCATGGGCGGGCACGCTACCGGTCCTGCCCCTCCTGGGGCCATGTGGTTGACGACCCAAAGGCCATGAGGCCCCGCGAGTTACCGACGGGTAGTGTTTGGAACCGGGACATCACCGTCCCTCCAGCCGACCACCTGTCTGAGTTGGCGGCTAGGTACTCATCCTCTTGGAGGTTCAGACATGGCTGGATCGGTCATTCTCGCTGGCGCCCGCACCCCTATTGGCAAGTTGTCCGGCGCACTCGCCGGTTTCGAAGCCACCGACCTGGGTGCAATCGCCATCCGTGCTGCGCTTCAGCGCGCCGGGCTCACTCCTGATCAGATCGACTACGTCTTCATGGGGCAGGTGCTGCTCGGAGGCGCGGGTCAGATGACTGCCCGCCAGGCATCGACCAAAGCCGGTATCCCCATGTCGGTTCCGTCGACCACCGTGAACAAGGTGTGTCTGTCGGGCCTGAACTCGATCCACCTTGCCGATCTCTACATCCAGTCTGGTGAAGCTGACATCGTTGTCGCAGGTGGCATGGAGTCCATGACGAACGCTCCGTACCTCTTGCCTAGCGCACGCGCTGGTCTTCGCATGGGTGACGGCAAGGTGGTCGACTCGATGATGTTCGACGGTTTGTTCTGCGCCATCGACCAAATGGCAATGGGCGCCGGCACCGAGAAGTACGCGGCCACTGCTGGCATCAGTCGCGAATCACAAGATGCACTTGCTGCGCTTTCGCACGCACGTGCGGTTAAGGCACAGACTGACGGTCTCTTCAACGACGAAATTGTCAAAGTCGAAATTCCCCAGCGCAAGGGAGACCCCAAGTTGTTCTCCGAGGACGAAGGTGTCCGCGCCGAAACCACCTATGACTCGCTGAGCGGACTTCGTCCGGCGTTCGACAAGGCCGGAAACATCACCGCTGGTAACGCGTCACAGATTTCCGACGGCGGTGCTGCCGTCATTGTCGCTTCGGAAGCAGCGGCCGAACGTCTTGGCATTACGCCACTTGGTCGCATCATCGGTTATGGACAGGTCGCTGGTCCCGATGCGTCGCTTCTTGATCAGCCGGCAAACGCCATTAACAACGCGCTTGATCGTGCAGGTATGAAGGTCAGCGATCTTGATCTTTTCGAACTGAACGAAGCCTTTGCAGCAGTCGGTGTTGCATCAATGGCCAAGCTTGGCATTACCGACGAAATCACCAACATCAATGGTGGCGCGATCGCGCTTGGTCACCCAATTGGCATGTCAGGCACACGCGTTGCGCTTCACATTCTTATGGAACTCAAGCGTCGCGGTGGAGGCAAGGGTGCTGCTGCACTCTGTGGTGGTGGCGGTCAGGGCGACGCCATCCTTCTTGAGTCGATCTGAGTTAGTCGACGTCGCGGCGGCCCTCGAGGGCGCGGCCGAGCGTGAGCTCGTCTGCGTACTCGAGGTCGCCACCGACAGGTAGTCCGCTGGCAATTCGCGTCACACGAATGCCGAGTGGTTTCAGCAAACGACCTAGATACATAGCGGTGGCTTCGCCCTCGATATTGGGGTTCGTGCAAAGAATGACTTCTTCGATGCCCTCTGGTTCGATGCGCGCAAGAAGTTCTTTCACACGCAATTGGTCTGGACCAATGCCTTCGATCGGGCTAATTGCGCCTTGAAGTACGTGGTATCGACCGCGGTATTCGCCGGTCTTCTCGACGGCGACGATGTCACGGGGTTCTTCAACGACGCACACCACACTTGGTTCGCGACGTGTGTCGCTGCAGATTCCGCATGCGTCGCCTTCGGACACGTTGAAACAGGTTGTGCAAAAACTCACCCGCTCTTTGACGACTGCAATTGCTGCTGCGAGTCGGAGCGCGTCTTCGGTTGGAAGTTTCAGAAGATGAAACGCAATGCGCTGTGCAGACTTTGGCCCAACGCCAGGAAGGCGTCCGAGTTCGTCGATGAGGTCCTGTACTGGACCGGCGTAGACACTCACGTTTGATCGCCGGGATTTGGCGAATCGATTTCGATGATGTCGTCGGAAGCGCCGAAGAGTCCGAGTGCTTCGAGATCGGCAAGGCCGCCGAGATCTCCGAGATCGCCAAGGTCGGGCATGCCTGCATTCTGGAATGGTCCGAGAACTTCCTGCTGCATGGCGTCGATTTGCGCAAGCGCGTCGTGGAACGCAGCAAGAACAAGATCTTCAAGCATGGAAACATCGGCCGGATCGACTGCTTCGGGTGCGATCGAAACGTTCAGCACCTGCAGGCCACCCGAAACTCGGATGGCAACTGCGCCTCCGCCTGCCTGACCGACAAACTCGCGCAATGCGGCCGCGGCACGAGCTTGTTCGAACTGTTGTTGCATGGCCATGGCCTGGCTCAGCATTGAACCGAGATCGAATTGGTCTGACATGTGGGCTCCCGGAGGGGCGAAGGGGCGGGGGATCTATTCCTCGTCGACGAGTGATGCGCCCGGGAACACTGCGGCGATGCGGTCGACACCGGCAGTCGCAGTTCCTCGGGCATTGGTGAGGTCGTCGAGGTCGATGGATTCGTCGATGGGGTTTTCGTCGGCAGCGGCGCGGCGAGACGCAGCAACTGCACGTGGTGCTGAAGGATCGGGAGCAGAACCATCGACGACAAGGCGGATCGGAACGGCGGTCCCGAAATGTGCAGTTAGTACGGCCTCGACCTCGGGCCGCAGTTCTTCACAACGCGTTGCGTGAGGTTCGTTGGGGAGCCCGAAGACTGCGACACCGTCGACAACATCAACCCAATGGCCACCGGAGAAGCGTGCCCGAGAGCGTTGGGGGAGCGCCGGCAGAAGCGTGTCGCTCCAGACGCGAGTGAGATCGACAAGCGCGGGCATTGCGCCACCGGTTGGGGCAGGAGTCGGTGGAGGAGCTGGCGCAGGAGGAGTCGGTTCGCTCGTTGCTGCATCGGCGATTGGTTCCGGAGCGATGGCCGCCGAAGGCACAGGCGCTGATGCAGCGGCGGTGGGAGTGGCCCCCGGACGTGACGGCCGGGCGGGACGACCAGCGGCTGGTCGAGCAGCGGGACGCGCAGGCCGACCGCTGTCATCAGCACCTGAGCGGCGAAGGAGTTCTTGGCGAGCAACATCTGCGGGACGGCTGCCGGCAGGAGGAAGCGAGCTGGTATCGGTGTGATCGTCGTCGGAGTCGTTCGCCACGGGCGGAGGAGGCGCAGTCGGGCGAGCAGGACCGGGGCTCGCAAGCGCGGGATCGACTGCAACAACAACGCCATCGCGTTCAAGACGAGAAATGCGATCAGCCAGTGACGACAGCGAAATGTCGGCATCGTCACGGGTGAGGCGAACAAGTGCGACTTCGAGCGGAATACGTGGATCAAGCGCGTCTTGAATGCCAACGAACGCTTCGCCGAGAGATTCAAGTGCGCGAGTTGCGCCCGCCGCACCAAGGCGACGGCCTTGTTCGGTTGCTCGTGCACGATCGGTGTCGGTGAGGCGTGAAAGATCGGCGCCAACCGATGCAAGGAACACATCGCGCAAACGCGCAATGAGTGCCTCGCCAAGAACCCGCGGATTGCGGCCTCGCGACAATGCGCCTTCGACCGCAATAAGCGCGCGCCCGGTGTCGCGTTCGCATAATGCCTCGACGAGTTCGTCGACGGCATCTTCGGAATCGGGAATTCCGCCGGCAGCGACCACGCGGTCGAGCGCCGAAAGCGTGTCGCGTGCAGAACCAGCGCCGACTCGCAAGACATACGCGCGACCTTCAGGCGAGAGTTCGAGTCCCGCATCGGCGACGACATGGTCAACAAGACCTTCGAGATCGGCAGCCGAAAGCAGATGCACTTCGAAGTGCTGCGTGCGACTGCGGATGGTGGGCAGCACCTTCTGCGGGTCGGTGGTGGCTAGCACGAAGATCACATGCGAAGGCGGCTCTTCGAGCGTTTTGAGCAATGCGTTCGACGCTGCAGTCGAAAGCATGTGGACTTCGTCGAGGATGTACACCTTGTAACGGCCAGGTGTGGCCAGCGACGCGCTCGAAATCAGATCGCGAATCGCGTCGACACCATTGTTCGAAGCGGCATCGAGTTCGTGGACGTCGAAACTTGTGCCGGCATCGATCGAGAGACAGGAATCGCAGACGCAACACGGTTCACCTGCGACAGGGTTCTCGCAGTTGAGGACCTTGGCCAGGATGCGAGCGGTGGAGGTCTTTCCGGTGCCGCGAGGGCCCGAGAACAAATAGGCATGGCCGAGCCGATCTTCGGTAACGGCATTGCGAAGGGCAGCCACAAGATGCTCTTGACCGCGGACCTCGCTGAAGCGGGTCGGGCGATAGCGGCGGTAGAGCGACTGGTAAGACATCGGGGCGAGCCTACCGATCGGCCGGGACTGCCATTGCCTTGATCTGGCGGTGGCGGGTTGGAGTCCGGTGGGCGCGAAACGACCCGCTCCCCCGTGTGACGGTCAGGCGACCTGCGGCACATCGGTGGTCCCGTTGAGAGCTGCTGCCTTCCGGCCCTGACTCGATTCGCGGGTTCCGATTGCACAGGACCCGACCGCCACACGCGAGAGCGGGTCGGGAGGAACGATACCCTGTCGGACTGGAATGCCATCCGGCCTCGTCGGTTGGTCCCCGGGAGGGGTGCGAGAGCGGCCGAATCGGCACGCTTGGAAAGCGTGTGTGGGGAAACTCACCGTGGGTTCGAATCCCACTCCCTCCGCCAAGAACTGTTGTGAAAACACGTGATCGGAGAACAAATGGGAGATGCAGCATCCGCACCCCAACTCTCCGATCACGAGCTCATGGGTCTGGCCATCGAGGAAGCTCGGCGAGCTGGCGAGCAGGGCGAAGTGCCGATCGGTGCCATCGTCGTGATCGACGGCAAGGTTGTCGCTCGGCGTCATAACGAGCGCGAACAGTCCCAGGATCCAACCTCGCATGCGGAATTGTTGGCGGTTCGTGACGCGGCCGCAGCGGTTGGTTCGTGGCGTCTCGAGAACGCCACGGTGGTTGTCACCCTTGAACCATGTGCGATGTGCGCGGGGCTAATGGTCAATGCTCGTGTCGGGCGCGTCGTGTTTGGTGCCCGTAGTTATGAAAACGGTGCATGCGGTTCGTTGTACTCACTCGGAAGCGATCCTCGTCTCAATCATGAATTCGTGACGGTTTCCGATGTGCGGGCAGACGAATGCAGCGAATTGCTTTCTTCCTATTTCGCCGGTCTGCGCTAACTCTTCGGAGTCTCCCGAGGCGCGTTGGCCCCCTCAGAAGGGCGGCCACTAGTGTCGAAGACGGAAAGTTGCCAGAGCGGACGAATGGGGCGGCCTCGAAAGCCGTTGTGGCCTTCGGGTCACCGAGGGTTCGAATCCCTCACTTTCCGCCACCAACACCGGCGCCCTTGGGGCGCCGGTGGCGCGTTTTGAGCCGTAGCCTGAGCGAACCATGATGCCCAGTTCGCTTCACATGATGATGGCCGGCAATCGCGACGCGATCGCCGGTAAGTCACTTAGCCGTCGCACGATTCGCCGTGTTCTTTCCTACGCCCGTCCCTATCGCTGGGCGATCACGGCATTTGTGATTGTCATCGTCATCCAGGCGCTTTTGGGGCTCGCGCCTGCACTGTTGTTCCGTCAGATCATCGACAAGGCCATTCCCGAAGGAAATCGCGGTCTTCTCCATGTGCTGGCCGCCGTCGTTATCGCCGCCGCAGTGTTTTCATCCGGCATGTCGTTCTTCGAGCGGCTCTATTCGTCGCGGATCGGCGAGGGCCTCATCTATGACCTGCGCGTCAAGTTGTTCGATCACGTTTCTGCGATGCCGATTGGTTTCTTCACTCGCACCCAAACCGGCGCGCTGATGAGTCGGCTCAATAACGATGTGATCGGCGCGCAGCGCGCAGTTACGACAACCCTTGGTTCGGTTGTTTCAAATGTGATTGTGCTCATCACAACATTGATCGCAATGTTTTATTTGGAGTGGCGCCTCACGATTATCGGCATCTTGGTGCTGCCAATTTTCATTATTCCGGCCAAACGTGTTGGTCGCCGTTTATCGGCTATTACTCGACGCGGCTTCGATCTCAACGCCGCGATGAATACACAAATGACTGAACGCTTCAACGTCTCCGGTGCGTTGCTTGTGAAGTTGTTCGGCAATCGAAAGCGCGAAAGCAAGGAATTTTCGGATCGAGCCGCGGAGGTTCGTGACATTGGAATTCAAAGCGCGATGTACAGCCGCACTTTCCTCATCGCACTCGCGCTAGTGGGGGCGATCGGAACAGCGCTTGTCTACTGGGTCGGCGGCCAGCTCGTTATTTCCGATGCGATCACACTCGGAACCCTTGTTGCGTTGGCCGCCCTTGTCACTCGCATCTATGAACCGCTTACTGCGCTTTCCAGTGCGCGAGTTGACATCATGACTGCGCTTGTTTCCTTCGATCGCGTTTTCGAAGTTCTTGATCTTCGCAATTCGCTTGATGACAAGGAAGGCGCAATTGATCTTCCGCCGTCGAAGGGCGCAATTGAATTCGACCACGTGACCTTCCGTTATCCCTCGGGTGCCGAAGAGTCATTGGCATCGTTGGAGATCGGTCTGAGCGGTTCGGTTGACGATGGTCCCGGCGCCGAGGTGTTGCACGACGTATCGGCGTCGATCCTCCCTGGTCAGTTGATTGCACTTGTTGGTCCATCAGGGGCGGGCAAGACCACGATGAGCTCTTTGGTCCCGCGTCTTTATGACGTCACCGAAGGCGCGGTGCGGATCGATGGCCATGATGTTCGGGATCTCACGCTTGATTCGTTGCGTGGAGCTGTCGGTGTGGTGTCACAGGATCCACATTTGTTCCACGACACGGTGGCCGAAAACCTTCGTTACGCACGACCCGATGCCACCGACACCGAAATCGTTGCTGCATGCCAAGCGGCGCAGATCCACGACGTGATCACGGCGCTTCCTGATGGCTACAACACGGTGGTTGGTGAGCGCGGTCATCGCCTTTCCGGCGGAGAAAAGCAGCGTTTGGCCATTGCTCGAGTTCTTGTCAAAGCCCCCGCCATCGTCGTGCTCGATGAAGCGACGAGCCATCTCGACTCGGAGAACGAATCACTTGTACAGCAGGCCCTTGCCACTGCACTCGCCGGTCGAACGGCGCTCGTGGTTGCGCATCGGCTCTCAACCATTACTGGTGCAGATCAGATTCTCGTTCTGGAATCTGGCCGCATTGTTGAGCGCGGTCGACACGAAGAGTTGCTGGCGGCCGAAGGTTTGTATGCCGATCTCTATCGGACGTTGGTGCGCCAAGACCTCGAAGGCGCCGAGGCGTAAGCCGTTACGAGTTTGCTAGGAGGGCTCGCAAACGTGGGAGCACCTCAGTCCCAAGTTCGGCAATCTGTTCACGTGCCGCATCGGCAGAAATGCCGGGAGCATGAATCCGTAGGTTGAGGCACGTGGTGTTCGTGCTGGTTACCGCGGCTGCGAGTTCGGCAGCGAGCGAAGCGGGGTCATCGCCGCAGATCCAACCGTCATCACGCCAATGGGAAAGCGCCTCTGTTGGTGAATAGCTCTGATACACCTCAAACTGAGCTTCGAATGCTTCTTTCGGCGGCGGGCCAAGCCACACTCGACGTATGAGGATGCGTGGCGCAGTGCCGCCAGCATTGACGTATGCATCGGAGAGCGTTCGCAATCGATCGGGATTGCTACCTCCATCGAAAATGATTCCGGCACCGGCTGCCGCAGCGCGACGAACCGCCGCAGGACTCATTGCCGTACTTATGACCGGAATGGGCTTCGCTGAGAGTTCGCGCAATGCCCGGTCTCCGTGGATCACTCCGAGATCGCGGCCGGAAAGCATTTCTACAAGTCGGGGTAGATCCCGCTTGAACACGTCGACTGCGGAACCTTGGGCGATGCCCATTGCTTCGAAATCAAGAGGCAGCGAGCCCGAACCTACGCCGATGCCAACGCGGCCCGGAAAGCGCGCGTCAAGCCACGCAACTTCTTCAGCGAGCATCGCGACGGGGCGAAGGGGAAGAAGTACCGGACAGGCCGCTGCCCATCCACGCGACATCACAGAGAGCTGAAACGCGCTGGTTTGCAATGGGTTCGGCAAATAGCCAGCGAATCCGCCGTGATGTTCCGACGTCATGACGCCGTCGAAGCCATTGTCGGAAGCGAGAGCCGCTTGAGCGCATAACTGGTCGACAATGTCGACAGCGCTGAGTTCGTTATGGGGGTAGAGGCGTAGTGAGATCGATCCGTCCGCGAAGACAAAATTGGCGCTGGATTGATCGGTCATAGCTGGAGATTACGACGCATCGAATGCAGGCGCAGACGTTCGTGTCGTCCTACGCTCCCACCATGGCATCAGAGGAACTCTCCGAAACCGTTGCACGCCTCTGGGCGCACGAGCAGATTCGTCAACTGGCATCGCACTACGCAGTTGCGGTTGATTCCCGTGATCTCGACGCGTTGGTGATGTTGTTCATTGACGATGTCCGCGTCGGACGTGACACCTACGGTCGTGAAGCATTGCGTGCATCATTCGCGGAGTCGCTCAGCGCGATCGGAATTTCGATGTTGAACGTCGGTACCCATGCCATTGACCTTGTCGATGATGATCACGCAACTGGACAGGTCTATTGCCACGGCCAGATCCAAGACGGCGAACGCTGGATTCATCAGTTCATCCTGTATCGCGACACCTACGAACGACGTAACGGGCAGTGGCACTTTGTCCGAAGGATTCACGAACTTTGGTACGGAGAACAAGCGCCGACATCGCCGCTTTCGTTGGCGCCTGCGGAATGGCCGAAGAACCATGATGGGGTGGGAACGGTTCCTTCCTCGTGGTCCTCTTGGACCTCGTTCTGGGCCAATAACGCCTGAGTCATTTCCTCACATCATGGGTGTGACTCTTTCCCCTGCCTCTTTCAGTGCAGAGAACTATCGTTGGTGCATCGGCGCGCCGGCGCCGACTGAGTTCTTGGGGAGAACACATGACTGATGCACCGCCACCGCCACCGCCTGGAAGTGTCCCGCCGCCTCCTCCCGGAAGCACGCCACCTCCAGCACCGCCCACACCTCCTGCGCCGCCCGCCCCTCCGGCTGGCGGATTTTCACCCCCGCCCGCGCCCCCGGTTCCGCCGGCAGGTGGGGCACCCAGTCCGAACAACGGATTGGCAATTGCCGCGCTTGTGCTCGGCATCTTGACCTTTGTGTGTCTCGGTCCGATTGCCGGCGTTCTCGCCATCATCTTCGGCTTCCTAGGAATGAAGAAGGCCAACGAGATGGGCGGCACTGGCAAGGGCATGTCCATCGCCGGAATGGTTCTTGGCATCGTCGGGACAGTCGTTTCGATTCTGTTCCTTGTATTCGTTGTCTTCGCTGCCGATCAGGCTTCTGACTCAATCTCTGATTCTGTGAAGAACTGGTCGGGAGAGGCGAATGCGTCGGACTACAACGTGACAGTTGAAAAGTGTGCAGTCGACAGCACATTCGATTCGCCGGAAATGACAATCAAAGTCACGAATAAAACTTCGGTTGAGAAGAGTTACATCTTCAACTACGAGTTCCGTTCAGGCTCGGGTGCGCTTATCGATAGTGGCGCTTCATTCCCGGAAACCATTCCCCCGAATGGCTCGAAACTTGTGGAGATTTCAAGTTTCGAAGACGTGACGTCATCTTCAGTGAAGTGTGAAATCACGAGTGTCGAAAATTGGTTTAACTGATTCTTCGGATCGGTCCTGAAGTTTGCGCAGAGCCCGGACTTGTGCCGGGCTCTGCCGCGTCACGCCGATCGCTAGCGTGGCGACATGCGAGTCGCGTTCGTCACCACAATTGATCTCAACGCGATTCATGACGACGTGGACCTTCCACCACAGACTGCCGCCTTCGCCGATGCAGACATCGATCTGGTTCAAACAGCGTGGGAGGACAACTCTGTCGACTGGAACGCCTTCGACCTTGTGGTGGTACGGAGCCCGTGGAATTACGTCGAACACCTTGATGCGTTTCGCTCCTGGCTGAATGCCCGTCGAACGATGACGACGTTCCATAACCCGGTAGGGCTTCTTGAATGGAATATGGACAAGCGGTATCTCGCCGATCTTGCCGCGCGCGATGTGCCGATTGTGCCAACTGCGTTTGTCGATTCGATTGAGGCGTTTCATGCGGCCACGGAGAAGATCGACGCCGCGGAGATCGTGGTGAAACCTTCAATCTCGGCCGGGAGTCGACTCACTGGTCGATTTGATTGCACGGGTTCGGCGGCTGCAGTACTGGCAGAAACGATCCTTGGCGGAGGGCTCATAGCCATGGTGCAACCGTTCGCCTCGCTCATTGATACCGAAGGCGAGATCGGCACCGTTGTATTCGACGGCGAACGTTCGCACTCGTTCAAGAAGGCAGCGCTTCTTGCCGAGGATGGAGCACTCGTTGGTGGTGCGTATCGAGAAGAAATTTCAAGGGTCGACGCGCCAGATGATGTTCAACTCGTCGTACGGGCCGCTTCGAATGCCGCAACGAGCATCGCCCACGAGCGCGGTTGGATCGGCGCGCACGAACAACTTCTCTATGGCCGTTATGACGTGATCCGCCTTGATGACGGAACTCCTGTGCTTCTCGAAGCGGAACTCTTTGAGCCGTGCTTCTTCTTAACGACAGATGGCAAGGCCGCCAGTCGCTTTGTTGAGGCTGTGCGCCGTCGAATCGACTGTTAACTCAGGACGAGCTGGCGAGAGTTCCGGCGAAGATCTGCCAAGCGAGTGCACTCTTCGCTACGAGGCTCAACACCAGGTACACCTTTTCGCCGTAGAGGTAGTCAGCGAACTTTCCTTTGCCGCGATATTGCAGCCACTGGTTCAAGGCAAAGCAGTTGAAGAGCAGAAACAGCGAAATGACGATGAAGTAGACGAACACCGGCACACCGTCGCTATTGGCGGCAACACCATTGACCATTGTTGAGTCGGTAGCTGCGGTCACGAGCCCGATAAGGATCGCGATCCACGGAACGATTCCAGCGATACAACCGAAGATGAATGGCCACCAGGTAACGGTGTCGCGATTCCGATTGACCTGTTCCATAACGAGACCAAACAGGATCATCGCTGCATTTACGCCAAAGAGGGCGATGACGGCGTAAAGGTTGTTGATGCCGTTCAAGAGCCCGATCAGGATGATCATGATTGAGGCGCTCACTGAATACTCAATCCAGCGTGCGTAGTTGATTCCTTGAAGAAGGTTGCGTTCGTACCAGGCGCGAACCGGTGTGAGCGACGTAAGTAGATGGTCACCAGCGGCGAGAAACAAGAAGATCGCAATCGCTATCGCAAAGTTGAAACTGAAAAAGGTCTTACTCACCGTCGTGAGTGAGCCTTCGGCTCCGGGGGGACCGGTTTGCACGGCAGCGACGATCGGAATCGCAAAGGATGAACTCAGGATGAGGATGAGAATCCCCTGAACAAGGTGCAGACCACCGACTCCGATGTTCCATTTGCGAAGGTTCTGAAGTCGAGTGCTCTGATCAGTCATGGGCAAAGCGTAGAGCGAGATGCGTGAGTGAGCTGAGAAATGGCACATTTCTTCGCGCCGCAGAGCAATTCAGGCGAGACTGTCCCGATGCAGGTACATCTCGTTGACGGAACCTACGAACTCTTTCGCCACCATTTCGCACTGCCATCCCGTTCCAATAGCGAGGGGATGGAAGTAGCGGCGACACGCGGAGTGGTGATGTCGATGTTCAACATGCTTGATGAAGGCGCGACACACATCGGTGTTGCGACCGACCGCACTGTTGATTCGTTTCGCAATCAACTGTGGGATGGCTATAAGTCGGGAGAAGATCTTGATCCTGACCTCGGAAATCAGTTCCCTTTGCTTGACGAGGTTCTGATTGCCGCTGGTTTTTCGGTGTTTTCGATGGTTGAACATGAAGCAGATGACGGAATGGGATCAGCTGCGGCGAAAGCAGCCGCCGACAAAACGGTGAAGCAGGTTCTTATTTGTACGCCCGATAAGGACCTTGCCCAATGCGTTGTTGGAACTCGCGTCGTGCAATTCGATCGTCGTAAGGGTCAACTATTTGATCACGACGGCGTAATCGAGAAGTTTGGTGTTCCGCCCGAATCGATCCCTGATTACCTCGCGCTCATGGGCGACGCATCCGACGGTTTCCCTGGTCTGCCCGGTTGGGGTGCGAAGTCGGCGTCAACGGTTCTTGGTCGGTATCTCCACATCGAGAACATTCCTGCAGATCCAGCGGACTGGGATGTTCAGGTCCGCGGTGCAGCGAAGCTCGCAGCAACTTTGCAAGAACAGATGGAACTCGCACTGTTGTTCAGAAAGATCGCAACCGTGGTGACCGATGCGCCGACGTTCACGAGGATTGATGAACTTCGGTGGTCTGGGTCTCATGACAACTTCGCCGAGGTGGCCGCTCGTATCGATGCGCCCCGGCTTGTTGAACGGGCCGCGAAATTGGCGAAGACGCGAAACTGACCGACCCGAAGGCCGGTCAGTCGTCAGGACTACCGCTCAGCGCCAAACGGCGCGAACGTCAGGAGTCGGAGGTATCGGTGGACTCGGTGGCCTTCGATTCGGAATCTGACTTTGGATCTTTCGAGCCCTTGGTCTCGCCTTCTTTCAGACCCTTTTCAAACTCACCCTTTGCAGAACCGAGGGAGCGGGCAAGTTTGGGGAGCTTTGCGCCGCCGAAGAGCAGGGCAATGATCCCGAGGATGATGACAAGTTCCCAACCGTTCGGCATGAGGGTCCTTCCATAGGAGGAGAGCAAGAGACTGGGGTCAGCCTAGGCCGATATGAGTCGACAGACGCTTTGGGGAGGTTTCGGCCTCCTCCGATGGGCTGGGTAGTGTTGGCGCCATGTCGGAACACCCAATGACTGAGCGCCTGGCCCAACTTGCCGAGCGTAAGGAACAAGCCCTCCATGCCGGTTCAGAGCGTTCGGTCGAACGCCAGCACGCCAAGGGCAAGATGCTCGCCCGAGAGCGAATCGACTACCTGCTTGACGAGGGGTCATTCCACGAACTCGACATGCTCGCTCGTCACCGGGCGCACGAGAGCGGCATCGAAGAGCGTCCCTACACCGACGGCGTTGTCACTGGTTGGGGAACAATCGATGGCCGCAAGGTCTTTGTGTTCTCTCAGGACTTCACCGTGTTCGGTGGAGCTCTTGGCGAGGTCTTCGCCGAGAAGATCCACAAGGTGATGGATCTCGCCCTTTCGGTTGGTGCGCCGCTTATCGGTCTCAACGATGGTGCTGGTGCTCGTATTCAGGAAGGCGTGGTATCGCTCGCCAGTTACGGCGGCATCTTCCACCGCAACGTTCAAGCATCGGGCGTGACCCCTCAGATCTCTGTGATCCTCGGCCCATGTGCTGGTGGCGCGGTGTACAGCCCCGCCATGACCGACTTCATTTTCATGGTTGATGAAACCTCGCACATGTTCATTACCGGTCCCGATGTTGTGAAGACTGTGACCGGCGAGGAAGTCACGCTTGAAGAACTCGGTGGCGCGAAGTCGCACGCCAGCAAGTCAGGTGTTGCCACGTTCGTGTCTCCGGACGAAAAGACCTGCCTCGACGACGTGAAATATCTCTTCTCGTTCCTTCCATCGAACAACCTTGAAACTGCTCCATCGATGCCCACAGGCGACGATCCAGAACGCAGTTGTCCGGAACTCATCGACATCATGCCGGCAAGTCCGAACATTCCGTACGACATGAAGAAGGTCATTGCGTCAGTTGTCGACGATGGAGATTTCTTCGAGTACTTCCCGCGCTGGGCGGGTTCGATTGTTTGCGGTTTCGCTCGTCTGAACGGTGAAACCGTCGGCATTGTTGGCAATCAGCCGATGGTGCTTGCTGGTGTTCTTGATATTGAATCTGCAGAAAAGGGAGCACGTTTCGTGCGCACCTGCGATGCGTTCAACATCCCGCTCGTCACGTTCGTCGACGTTCCCGGTTTCCTTCCCGGTGTCGATCAGGAATACGGCGGCATCATTCGCCACGGCGCCAAGTTGCTCTACGCGTTCTGCGAGGCCACCGTTCCCCGCATTCAGGTCATCACGCGCAAGGCCTATGGCGGTGCCTACGTGGTCATGAACTCCAAGTCGATCGGCGCTGACCTTGCCTTTGCGTGGCCGTCCGCCGAACTCGCCGTGATGGGTCCCAACGGAGCGGTGGAAATTCTTTACCGCCGTGAACTTCAGGACGCAGCCGATCCTGAAAAGCGTCGTGCGGAACTCATTGACGATTACACCGAGCGCTTTGCGAACCCCTACGTTGCCGCCGAGCGTGGATTCATCGACGATGTCATCGATCCCGCCGATACGCGCATGAAGGTCATCGCTGGTCTTGAAATGCTCAAGTCCAAGCGCGAAGAACTTCCGCACCGCAAGCACGGAAATATCCCGTTGTGAGCGAGTCGTCACCGAGCGTGCGCATTACGCCCGAACCCACCATCGAAGAAGCAGCAGCAATCGCTGCCGCAATTGAGGTCACGCGCCCGCGGATCATGGTGGGCCAAGAAGCTGCACCTGAATCGCGCTGGCGATTCAGCGGCCGTTGGTGGTCGCGTCCAGTCGCGTCACGCCGCGCCCGCCCTGCTGCTCGTCACTAACTGGCGCTATCCGAATACCTTTGTCGCCACTTCCCCGAGTTGCTCGATGCGCTCGGGGATCGTGCCGTTTGCCGGCAGTGAAACGGTGACGCCATCAAGACCGAGATCTTTGGTTTTTACAAACCATTCTTCGATCTCCTCCGAACCGCCCCACCACACCATTCCCAAGAACATGTCGCGGGTTGCTTCGTCGACGGCATCGAGATCGACGCCCATTCCGAGCATGAATGCCTTCGCTTCTTGGTAGGCCTGATCAACAGTGGGTGCGATCACACACAAACCCATCTTGCTGACAGTGATGTCATTTCGGTTGCGTCCGAGTCGTTCGCAATGCGCCGCAAGAGCATCCATCTTGCGGGGAACCTCGTCGAGTCCGCAGGTGAAATTCGCGGCATCGGCATACTGGGCGACCATACGCAAGGTTTTCTTTTCGCCGGTTCCGCCAATCATGATCGGAATATGGCCGATGGGTGGCGGTTGATTGATGGCGTTGTCGACTGAATAGTGCTTGCCGGAAAATGTCGGTCGTTCGTCGCGCAACATTGGGAGGATGATCTGAAGCGCTTCCTCGAGTTTCTCGAATCGCTCGGTGAACGTTCCGAATTCGAAACCAAGCGACTCATGTTCAAGTTCGAACCAGCCGGCACCGATTCCTAGCTGCGCACGTCCGCCCGAAACGATGTCGAGTGTGGTGATGGTCTTGGCGAGGAGTGCTGGGTTTCGGTAGGTGTTGCCAGTGACAAGAGCGGCGAGTCGTGCCTTGCTCGTGTGCTGCGCGAGTGCGCCGAGCGTCGTGTAGCACTCGAGCATGTACTTCGAAGGTTCGCCCAGCATTGGTAATTGATAGAAGTGATCCATCACCATCACGGTGTCGAAACCGGAACGATCAGCCGCCGACGCTTGTTTGGCAACAGCGTCAAAGAGTTCTGCGGGGCCGACGCCGGGGTAGGTGAAGTTGGGGATCTGGTAGCCGATGCGAGTCATGGTTCCTCCTGAGGATTGGCGAATCGTAGGCAGATCAACAGTGGTTCTGTGCACCCGCGTTCTACGCTCACCAAATGCGCCTCGTTCTTGACCGAATCGAGATACCCGGGTTCGGAACAATTCCGCTGTCACGCCGACCAACACCGAGCGATGGAACGACCGGGTTTGCCGTCGGAATCACCGCCGGCGGATCGTGGGAAGACTCGGTGCTGCCGAGCGGGGCCAACTCTGAGCGCTGGTCGTGGTGGATCGCTCGCGACGATGCGGCGCCGCAAGCGATTCGCTCAGCTTCGATGGTGTTCCGCGTTGTGGAGGTTGCCGGTCGACTCCGAATGCTTCGCCATGGGTATCAGTCCTGGAGTCCGAGCGATGTTGCGGTCTTCGGTGTGGACGAGGACCGATCGCGAATCCCCGGTTCGATCGAGTTGATTCGGGCGATCAATCAGGCTGATCAGCGAGTTGTCGATGTTGAGGATGAACTTCGATCGGAATGGCTCACGGTTCTCGTCGACGACACTAACGAACCGGTGCTCGTGGGATTTGAAGGTGGCGACCGGCACGACGGAACGCTTCGATTGCGCACGGGGCAAACGGGCACGGAACTGTGGTGCGAAGCGTTTCTTGGCGACGCCGTGTTCGTGGACGGTGAGCGTCGTGACCTTCACGAAGTGCTCGTCGGAACCGGTGCGTCGGCAGAGGCGTTGCTTGATGCGTGGGCGTCGACAGTTGGGCGAGTGAACAACGCTCGAGTGTCGGCCGGTCATCAAGTGGGTTGGTGCAGTTGGTACCACTACTTCCACGACGTGACACAGAACGATATTGAGTCCAATTTGCGCTTGTCCGGTGACTGGCCCTTCGATGTGTTCCAAGTTGACGATGGTTTTCAGTTCGCCATCGGCGATTGGTTGACGACGAATGAAAAGTTTCCTGATGGGCTCGAAGCGATGGCCGCGTCGATCGCGACACACGGGCGACGCCCTGGTTTGTGGCTCGCACCATTTCTGGCGGCACCCGATTCGCGTGTTGCGCGCGAACACCCTGAATGGTTGGCACGTGGATTCGATGGTGAACCACTCGTCAATATGTTCAATCCACCGTGGGAGGGTGGACGAGACGGCCTGATGTATGGGCTTGATACGACGCTTCCCGAGGTGCAAGAACATTTGCGGTCACTCACCGCGACGCTCGTAGCAATGGGGTACACGTATTTGAAACTCGACTTCACTTTTTCTCCCTCGTTCGACGGCGTTTGGGCTGATCGCTCGTTCACTCCAGCTCAACGAGTTCGCGCGGGATTCGATGCGATTCGTTCCGGCGCCGGAGACGACACGTTCCTACTTGGCTGTGGTGTGCCGCTTGCGCATTCGGTTGGTGTCGTTGATGGAAACCGAATCGGAGCCGATGTTGCACCTGCGTGGTCGCTTTCGGAGGAAGTGCCGATGCTTGCCGGCTATTCGGGAACGCAACCGGCAACCAGACACGCGTGGGCGGCAACGGCAACACGTTCGTTCATGCATCGACGGTTGTGGCTGAATGATCCCGACTGCGTGATGTTGCGAGCGGAACAGACCGACCTCAGCACAGACGCGGCGCGTACTTGGGCACAAGCCGTTGGTGTGTCAGGCGGAATGGTGCTGGTGTCCGATGACCTTGCACTCTTAGGCGACGCTGCGCACGTGTTGTTGGATGAAGCGATTTCGTTGAGTCGTCAGGCCGACGAAGCTGCGCGTCGAGGACGAGTTGCGACGGCACCGGGGCTACTCGAGACCACTGAGCCCACGACGCTTCGTTCTGCCGCCGGCGAGGTTGTCGTCGAGTTGGCCGATGGAAGTTCGATCTTTAACCCGATTGGATAACGTCGCCAGATGAGTTCCCCCGCTGCACCGCTCGCCGATCTTCGAGTGATCGATATCTCTACGGTTTTGGCGGGCCCCGGTTGTGCCCGGCATTTGGCGGACTTTGGCGCGGACGTGATCAAGGTGGAACGTCCGGGTGCCGGTGACACCGTGCGGGCCATGGGATGGCGAGATCCGTCCGATGACGTCACGCTGTTTTGGAAAGTCGCGGGGCGAGGAAAGCGAACCATCGTTCTCGATTTGAAGTCCGAAGAAGGCGTGTCGGTTTTGCGTCGACTCCTCGACACGGCCGATGTTCTGGTCGAAAACTTTCGACCCGGAAAACTCGAAGCGCTCGGGCTTGCCCCCGAAACATTGCATGCAACGAATCCCAAACTCGTGATCACTCGTGTGACGGGTTTTGGTCAGACAGGGCCATATCGAGATCGCCCAGGGTTCGCGACGCTGGCGGAAGCAATGTCGGGCTTTGCCAATGTGAATGGCGAACCCGATGGAGCGCCAACGCTTCCACCAATCGCATTGACCGATGAAGTGACGGCGATTGTGGCGGCATTCGCCACGATGGTTGCCGTGCACTCTGGGGTTGGCCAAGTCGTCGATGTCAATCTCCTTGAGTCGATGCTGCACTTAATGGGTCCATTGCTTTCAGCCAATGCACTCACTGGCTACGAACAACCTCGACTCGGCTCAGGTATTCCGTATTCCGTACCGCGCAATACCTATCGATGCGCAGACGGAAAGTGGGTTGCCATTTCCACGACTGCCGAATCGGTGGCGCAACGACTCATGACTCTCGTTGGTGCGCCGAACGATCCCCGCTTTGATGGTTTCGACAATCGAGTGGCCAATCGTGATCTGATCGACGAGATCGTGGGCGAATGGGTCGCGCAACGCACGCTCGAGGTCGTTCTTGCAGAAGCGGAGCAGGCCGAAGTCGCGGTTGCCGCGGTGTATGCAATGGCCGATGTTGTGAACGATCCGCACTTACGCGAGCGCGACGCGATCGTGACGGTCGATGGAGTGCCAATGCAGAATGTGATCGCGCGCTTGTCGGCAACACCTGGTGGTGTGCGTTTCGCCGCCCGTGGACTTGGTGCTGATACCGAAGCAGTTCTCGCGGAACTTGACGAGGATCGTTAGCGGCGGGTTTCGGCCACAAGGGCGGCGATATCGCCCATGATGTTTCCGAGTTCGAAATCCTTCGGTGTGTAGACACGCGCAACGCCGGCGGCGAGCAACTTTGGTCGGTCGTCTTCGGGGATGATTCCGCCGACGATGACCGGACAAGTCACACCCTCGGCACGAAGTCGTTCGACGACATCGGGAACAAGTTGCATGTGGCTACCAGAAAGAATGGAAAGACCAACAACGTCGACATCTTCGTCGCGAGCAACCGCAGCGATCTGCGCTGGGGTCAACCGGATGCCTTGGTAGATGACCTCCATGCCAGCGTCTCTCGCGGCCACGGCAATTTGCTCGGCCCCATTGGAGTGACCATCAAGGCCGGGCTTGCCGACGAGGAATCGAGGGGGACCTCCTGGCATGGCCTTCACCTGTTCAGCTACGGAACGCAGATCCTCCGGCATTGTGCCAACGCCGGCAGCGGCGGCAACGCCGGTTGGGGCTCGGTACTCGCCGAAGACCTCACGCAGGGCGCCGGCCCATTCCCCGGTGGTTCCGCCGGCAACGGCCAAAGCGATCGTTGGGTCCATGATGTTTTCGTCGGTGAGCGCAACTCGGCGAAGCTCGGCGAGCGCAGCTTCGACAGCAGCGGTGTCGCGTTCGCTGCGCCAGGTTTCGACCTCGGCAATTGTCTGTGCTTCGACAGCGGGATCGACGCGAAGGATTGATTCATCGCCAGAAAGCGGCGAGTCTGCCGCTTCGGTGAACTTGTTCACGCCAACAACAATCTGTTCGCCGGTTTCAATGCGACGAACTCGCTCGGTGTTGGACGCAACGAGGCGTCCCTTCAATTCTTCGATGGCCGCGAACGCTCCGCCCATTGCGAGTACGTCGTCGAGTTCTGCTCGGGCTGCGGTCACCAGTTCATCGGTGAGACCCTCGATGACGTGTGAGCCGTTGAAGATGTCCTCGTATTCGAGAAGATCAGATTCAAAGGCGAGTACTTGCTGCATGCGCAGCGACCACTGCTGATCCCATGGGCGGGGGAGACCAAGGGCCTCGTTCCATGCTGGAAGTTGCAACGAGCGTGCTCGAGCATCCTTTGAAAGCGTGACTCCGAGCATTTCTAACACGATGCGCTGCACATTGTTTTCGGGCTGTGCTTCGGTAAGTCCGAGTGAGTTCACCTGCACGCCGTAACGGAATCGACGAGCCTTCGCATCGGTGACGCCGTATCGTTCGAGGCAGATCTCGTCCCACATCTTTGTGAAGGCACGCATCTTGCAGACTTCTTCAACAAACCGAATCCCCGAGTTCACGAAGAAGGAAATCGACGCAACGACAGCAGGCATGCGATCGGCGGGAACTTGGCCGCTGTCGCGCACGGCATCGAGAACGTCGATTGCCGTGGCGAGTGAGAATGCAATTTCTTGAACCGGAGTCGCTCCGGCTTCTTGAAGGTGGTAGCTGCACACATTCATTGGGTTCCAGGCCGGAATGTTCTCTGAACACCATGCGACCATGTCAACGATCAACCGCCGAGAAGGTTCTGGCGGGAAGATGTATGTGCCGCGCGACAGGTATTCCTTCACAATGTCGTTCTGAGTCGTTCCGCGCAGTTCGCTCGATGCGACACCGTTCTCAGCGGCGTAGGCGACATACAGCGCAAGGAGCCAAGCGGCGGTCGCGTTGATCGTCATTGACGTATTCATTCCGCCAACCGGAATGCCTTCGAGGAGTTCGCGCATATGCCCGATCTCGGCAACGGGAACGCCGACTTTGCCAACCTCGCCACGAGAACGCGGGTCGTCGGGGTCGTAGCCGGTCTGCGTTGGAAGATCGAACGCGATTGAAAGGCCGGTCTGACCTTTGGCCAAGTTGGTGCGGTAGAGCTCGTTGGACGCGCGCGCCGTGGAGTGGCCCGAATACGTACGCATCATCCACGGACGATCGGCTAAACGAA
>Ga0222712_10001207_pt1 | contig 32849 bp, 52 predicted proteins | sample C33_657DmetaG_FD_165043 | JGI IMG/M metagenome (GOLD analysis project Ga0222712, IMG submission 165043) | Estuarine water microbial communities from San Francisco Bay, California, United States - C33_657D | ecosystem: Environmental > Aquatic > Marine > Unclassified | place: USA: California...
CTATTCTGAGTGAATCAGATGCGGAGGCTACCGAAGCGGAAATTCTCGCGGCTTTAGAAACCCGTGAACTTCTTAAAATTCTTGATACCAAAATTAAAGGTTAAATCATGTCACAAGCAATCATTGAAAAACTGGATGCTATCGAAGCCAAGCAAAGCGAAAGCATTGCCGCCGTTGAAGCAAAAATCCCCGCCGCCGTTGAAGCAATCAAACTGGAAATGCAAGAAACCATTTCTGCTTTGGAAGCCAAAGTAGCATCTATTCAAGCCCCTGCAATCGTCAAGCCCACTACAACCGTGCGCGGCGATGTAAACCGTTCTGTTAAAGAACAATTGTCTAACTTCTACAAAGGTAACAACCGTGTAGAAAAAGAACTGCAAATTTTTGCCGATGAATCACAAATGCAAGCGTATTTGAAAGAAGCATCAGCATTGACGGGTTCAGGTAACAATCAAGGTGGTCGCACCGCTTATGACCCTGTGTTTGCCGCATTGCGTTTGGCTAATCCCTTGCGCGGCGTGTCACGCACAGTAGCAACTGATGGTTCTTCATTCCAATTTAGAAGCAAAGTGGGCAACGCGGGCGCGGCTTGGGGATATGCAATTCAGAACAACGGCGCGACTACAACTGAAGATACAACCATTTGGCAATTAGTTTTGCAAGACCTGAATGTTCAGTTCCCAATCCGTACTGCGGCTTTGGATGACATCGATGGTTTAGAAGCCAATGTTGTTGACGATATGTTGATGGAGTTTTCACAAAGTGAAGCCTTGTCAATGATTCAAAACAACGACCAAGCGGCACAATCAGGCACTAACCCATACGGCGGTACAAATGGCTTGCGCGGCTTAGACCAATACGCGGGTGCTAACGCTACCTATGCGGGCGGTACTTGCACAACGGCATCATTTGGAACAAGCGGTACGGGTTCTAATACTGGTTTGCATAGCCTTGCTACTTACGACCAACTTACCACTAACGCTAACACCGTTGGCGCAAACAACATCACCTACACCGATGTAGTTAACTTCATCTATCAATTGCCACAACAATACTGGACTGCAAACGCTAAGTTTGTTATTAGCCCAATTTTGTTGAACGCAATTCGTGCATTAAAAGACAACAACGGCGCACCAATCTTTAACCGTAACGAAGGTTTGTCGGTTGAAGGCATCGTTGGTCAATTGATGGGCTTTGATGTTGTCGTTAACAAGTATTGCGATACACCATCACAAACAACGGCGGGTTCTGCGGCTACAACAAGTTTGTACCCAATGTACTTTGCTGATTGGAGTCGCTTTCATACCATCGTTGACCGTTTGAACATGGTTATGCGCCGCTACGACCAAACGGCCCCTGGCTTTATCACATTCTTTGGTGAAAAGCGTTTGGCTACATCGGTGCGTGACCCATTTGCGGGTGTTCGTTATCGTTCAACTGGTACTGCTACTTAATTGCGTTGCCATTAGCGGGGGGCGAAAATCCCCCGCTTTTTTTAAACAGGAATTCAAAATGTCTATCACCGAAAAAATCTTGAACGGAATCAAACAAGCCATCACCGAAGGCGGCAAAGTAAATATCGATTTGCGTGAAGCAAGTGCAATTACTGGTTCGGGTTCGGGTGTCGGTGGTAATGTTGTTTTTGATGAAGCATTTGCGGCTTTGCGTCAAGCAAACCCTTTGCGTCAAGGCTCACGCCAAATCGCGGTTAAAGGCTCAGATGCCCAATTCGTTGCCAAAACTGGTAACGCCGCAAATTCTACAAACCCTTGGGGTTACACATTTACGCCTGATAGCGGTTCGCCTAATGTGAACACTTCTATTTGGCAATTACCCGTGCGCGTATTGGTTGCACAATTGCCTATTAGAACGGCGGTGCTAAGTGATGTTAATGGACTTGATGCAACACTTGTTGAAGATTTGGCACTTGAGTTTGCACAACTTGAAGGTCAATCAATGGTTCTTAATAGCGACCAAGCGGGTAGTACAACTACATCAACTGGTGCTACTAATGGCTTGCGCGGTTTGGATAGTTACACTAGCGGGGCTTCTAGTGCTTTCGGTACTAGTGGTACGGCTATTACAAATGGCATACATACTATCGCTACGGTTAGTAATGGCGGCGTTGCGGTAACTTACAACAAAGTTGTAAACATGGCGAACGCCCTGCCCCCGCAATATTGGTCGCTAGATTCAACTGCTTGGCACATTAGCCCCGCAATGATTCAAACATTACGCCAGTTAAAAGATACGGCGGGTTTGCCTTTGTTCTTGGAATTGGGCGAAAAAGATGGTTGCGCGATTGGTCACATTTTTGGTTGGCCCGTTATCCCGAACGCATACCTTTCTACAGATTTCCCAATCTACTTGGCAAACTGGAATCGGTTTTTGACAATTGGCGATACCGAACAAATGAGTATTCAAATGTTTGAACAAACACAAGCGGGTTTTGTAACAATGTACGCCGAAAAGCGTATGGTAAGCACCGTGCGCGACCCGTTCGCGGGCGTTCGTATGTCTGCCGCCTAAAGGGGGCTTGAATGTCTGTAAATAGCGATTTACTAGGTGCGCCTTACGGGGCATCTACCCGCAATCCGTTTAGTTATGTAAAAACAGAACAGATTGACCGTGATGTAGTTACGCCTTGGTTAACTTTGGATGAAATCACCAATCAAATAAATTTGTTTGAAGATGAATCCCAAGATGGTTATTTGAAAGCATTAGAACTTGCGGTTCGACAAGCCATTGAAGATTATTTAGGGCTATCTATTTTTTCAGTTACCTACCGTGTTTGGTACGGTGCTGAAAACTTAGCCGCATCGCCCGTATGTTTGGATTTGCCCGAAGTATCGCAAAACCAATATCCCGATATGTCAGGCGTGACAATTGAACGCGTAGCATATTGGGATAACAGTACGCCGCCCGTTTTGACGGTGGTTTCTTCTAGCCAATACTATTACGATGCAAGCGGCAACAAGGTAATTATTCAATCGTTGCCTACAACCATCAATAGCCAAATGACCGCACCGATTATTTGCGAGTACACAACCGCACCAAATCCGTTGCAAACATATCCCGTTATCAAGCAAGCGGGTTTGTTGTTGTTTACGCATTTGTACAACAACCGTAGCAATACAACCGATGTACAGTTAAAAGAAATTCCGTTTGGCGTGGCTACATTGTTGCGCCCATACAAGCCACTTATCATGTGATTATGTTTTATACATACGCCCACATTCGTAAAGATACAAATTCAATCTTTTACATTGGTAAAGGAACGAAAAGGCGTATGTATAGAAAAGAAGCAAGAAATTTGCATTGGCACAATGTTGTTAAAAAAGCGGGCTATGAACCGATTAAATTGGCAACATGGAAAACTGAAGCCGAAGCGTTTGAGCATGAAAAGTTTTTAATCAAATGCTTTAATGGTTCTTTGGTAAATCAATCTTTTGGCGGTGATGGTAACGATGCAAAAGGCGGGTTTACTTTTAAAGGCAAAACACATTCTGATGTTGCTAAAGAAAAATGCCGAAATGCAAATTTAGGAAAATTAAGAAGCATTGAAAGCAAACAAAAAAATGCCCAAGCACATAAGCAAAAAATTAGCATCAATGGTGTAATTTATGAAAGTTGGCAAGATGCTAGTAAACAAACTAAAATTCCAACAGGTAGTTTGTCGTATTTGTTAAAGGGTCAAATTGGCCCTAAAAGCAAATACAAATGGATTAACCAAATTTCTTTGGTGATGTAAATGGCAATTGCACGGTTTGAACAAATTACTGTTAAAAACCTAGCGTTTGCTAAAACTGATTTTGGCGAACAAACAACCGCGCAAACCGATTGGTTTAAAACCCGTGCGCGTGTTCATTCCGTTGCCAACAGTTTAAAGATTTCTGAAAAGTACCGCCTTTATCAAGATGTAGTTAATTTCACTTTGAACTACACGCCTAATACGCGTGAAATGGTGCGTAACCAAAACTTGTATTCAATTACCTACAATGGGTTTGATTGGCGTATTGATAACATCCGTGAATCCGATGATAGGATGATGGTGGTTATCATTGCTTACAGAAACGACCCAGTAACGGCGGTATAAATGGCAACGCAACAAAATCCAGTACAGTACGGCAAAGCGATTCAGTACCAACTGCAAAGCATTGTTACGCCCGTACCCGTGTATGCCGCGTTTAACCGTAACTTTGCAACGCAACCCAAATTTATTGTTTGGATGCTAAGAAATGTCCATCAAGATGTTTATACAGGGCCAGTTCAATCCGTAAAGGGTATCGACCGCCCAACATTTCAGATAAGTATTTTTACGCAAGTAATAGAAGATGGTTTCACTATTTCCAATCAAATACTACAATCGCTACATGGTTATAGCGGTTTGTTTGGTGGTGCAACAAATGGTTTTCAGATTGCTAAAGCAGATGTTTTTTGGCTTTACAACACTTATGACAATGATGAAAAGTTAGCCCAAATTTTTCTTGATTGCACCCTAGATATTCCAACATAAGACAACCCAACAACTTTTGAAGGAACTTTTAAAATGGCACTACCAAACAAAATAATGGCGGGTTTTAGCGCGGCGTTGTATGCCCAATCAGGCGCAACCCCTACCGCGTTAACACTTGCCCAACTTTCAACCCTTGGCAATGTTTCGGGCATTGCAATTTCGGGTAATCTGATTCCAGTAGAAGCAGTACCCGCATTTGGACAAGATGATGCCGTTGCTAGTTTCGGTGTAGCGGGTTCGCGTCAATCTGACAAAATCCCAACGCAATCCGCACCTACATCACTTAGCGTTACCGCCGCTTGGAATCCTAGCGACACAATGCTTTTGCTGATGCGCGGCGATGCGTATAGCGGCTTGATTGACCGTACTTTTGTAGTTAGTGCTACCGAAGGGTCAAACATTGTTTATTACGCCTTTAACGCCCGCGTAAGCCAGTTTACGATTGATTCAAGCCCTAGTGCTGAAGCCAAATGTAATTTCACCATTCACCCCCGTGGAAATCTCTACGGTTGGTCTAACAACGCCTAAAGGAATATCATGGCAATACCAAATAAAGTTTTAGCAGGGTTTAGCGCATCGTTGTATATGCAAAGCGCGGCAACGCCTACACCGCTTACAACGGCAAACCTTTCCGTATGGACAGGGCAAGTTACAACCATCGTAGGCACGGCGGCTAACGGTACTGGCGGCGCGGGTGTTTTGTTGCCCGTGGAAGCCGTACCCGCTTTTGGTCAAGATGATGCGGTTGCATCTTTTGGCGTAGCGGGTTCACGCCAAAGCGATAAGATACCTACGCAATCCGCGCCTACATCGTTAAGCATTACCGCGGCTTGGAATCCAAGCGACACCGCGTTATTGCAAATCCGCGCTGATGCCTACAACGGTACGGTTGACCGCACTTTTGTGGTTGCCGCGGTTGATGGTGCTAATACGGTTGCGTATGCGTTCAATGGTCGCGTTTCTCAATTCACAATTGATTCAAGCCCAAGCGCAGAAGCAAAATGCAACTTTACAATTCATCCGAGGGGCAACCAATATGGTTGGTCTAATAACACATGATGACCGTAGAAGAAGCCGTAGAAGTTCTAAGCACTACCTACCAATCACTTGATGCGGTTGCACAAGGGATGGTAGTAGATGTTGAAGAACTAGAAGATGCCATTGCCGCCGCCGAAGCAGATTCAGTAGAAGCGGTTTGTTTAAAAGTTCTAAGTAAATACAATAAATAATATGCAAACGACAATAAAAGACAGTAACGATTTGTTGAACTTTCTAGTAGCCCAATCCGATTCGCGTAAGGATTGGTTTGGGTTTACCGCACAAAAATTAACTGCAATTTCTTTAGCGCATGACATTGCCGCAAACCATGCGGATAAATTTACGCCTGATGAAATTGTTGATTATGTGTATTCGTTAAATAACGCGTTGTACCAAAAGATTATTAAGCCAATGGGTTAATTATGTCGGGCGTTACCTACAAAATCGAAGGCTTAAAAAGTGTACTAGCCGCGTTTGAGGAACTAGCCTCTGAGATTGGCGACAAGAAAGCACGAAGTTCTATTTTAGTACCCGCCGCACGGGAAGCAATGAAGCCCGTGTTAACAATGGCGCAAATGAACGCGCCTAAAGATACTGGCGATTTATCTAGGACAATGCAAATAGAAGCCCGCCGCCCAACCAAGCGCGACATTCGTTCTAAATACATTACGGAAAACGATACGGTAATTGCTTTGGTAACAACTAAAGCATTTAAGAAAAAACTTAAAAAAGAGTTTTACGAAAAAAATGCGGCATTGTACGAATCCGATATAGCGCAATACAAACGCAAATTAAAAGAAGCAAAGCGGCAAGAAGGCGTTTTATCGGATGCCCGTGCAATAGCACAAGAATTCGGCACGGCTAGAAATGGCGCACAACCGTTTTTACGCCCTGCTTTGGAATCCCAAGCCAATCAAACCGCCAAGCGGCTAGGGGAAATTTTAGCAAGGCGAATCAGTAAATACAGGATAAAAAATAAATGACAAAACTAAGTTCGGCATTTGGTGAAAAATACCAAGCAAAACGAAAAGACCTTTTAACCCGTTCGTTTATATTGAATGGGCATACCTTTAAGGTTCGCATCCCTTTAATGATTGAATCGGATGCAATCTATAAAAAGGTTTCCAACCCCGATGAAGAAACGGTAGATAAAATTTACCAAGAAATCACCGCCCCATTGCGGCAGTTTGAAGGCAACCAAAACGAAGATTTTGAATTTACGGATACGGATATTTTGGTTGAAAAGCGTTCTATGCGCGAAGCCGCCAAAAACAAAGCCATCACCGAAGCCCGCATTACTGAATTCTTTAAGTTGTTAGTTCCTGAAATGGAAGGCGTAACACTTGAAGATTTGACCTACGCGGATATTGAGGAAGAATTCCCTATTGCCGTGCAAATGCTAATTGTGGAAAAAATTGGCGAAGTGATTAGCCCAACCTACAGGGAAGCGCGGGGAAACTAATAGGCTCGTTGAAAAGCCAATGCCTAGCCGCAATGATTTTCAACGGGCATACCCTAGAAACAATTGAAGAATTAGACGATGTAACTTTGGCAAACATTCAAACAATGTATGCCGATGGAATGATTGGGAATTACGGCGTTCTTACGCAAATAGCAACCCTGACAAACGGGGTATTTAACTATATGCGAACCGCAAATTCACCCGCATATAAACTAGCCAACATTTTGGGTAGTGCGTATGATTACATCTACCCGCCTTTATCTGCTGATAAGCAAAAGGCGGCAGTAAATGATAGCCTTTTAGCATTTATGCAACAGGCGCAAGGATTTGATAAAACATTGTTTGGGGTAAAAGATGGCTAATATGATTGCCCGCCTTGGTGTAGCCCTAGGCATAGATACCGCGGAATTCAATAGAGGTATTGAAGCCGCGGGAAAGAAGTTAGAAAAGTTTAGCGAAGCCGCTGAAAAGTTTGGCAAGATGGGCGCGGTTGCCTTGGTTGCCGCTAGTGCCGCCGCACTTAGATATGCCGATGAACTAGCCGATGTAGCCGAAGCCAACGAAGTAGCCATAGGCACGGTTCTACAGTTATCCAACGCACTTGCAAATTCAGGTGGTCAAGCCGACAACGCGGGCAAGATGCTATCCGCGTTTGCCAAGTTTATTGATGAAGCCGCGGGCGGTTCTGATAAGGCGCAAAAAACTGCGGCGGCTTTGGGCGTTACCTTAAAAGATTTAGGCAAACTTTCCCAAGAAGAATTGTTAAATAAGTTGGTTGCCAACTTAGCCCAAATTGAAGACCCGATTACGCGCAATGCCAAGGCAATGGAGATTTTCTCTAAAGCCGCCAAGGGCGTTGATATGGTTGGCTTTGCTGACCAAATGGCAAGGGCAAACCCGCTTATTCAAGAACAAGAAAAAGCAATCAAAGATGCCGCAGAAACTTATGATTTGTTAGCGCAAACATCGCGTAATGTAATGCTTACATTGGCTACGCAACTTGGGCCAGTTTTAAAAGCAAGCATTGATTACATGAAAGATTTGGCGGGCGAAACAAATCTGTTAGGCCCAATATTCAAAACGGTTTTTCAAACAATAGCAATATCTATTGCGGATGTTTCGTTTGTTTTAGGCGGCTTGCTTAGACAGATGCAGTTAACGGCAACAATCTTTAAAAGTTTTATCCCATCTTATGATGATAAAGATTTTGAAAATGTATTTGGCAAAAAAGAAATAGCCGATATTATTGCGCGGCAAGACCTTGATAGGTTTGTAAATAAAGTAATGGGCGTTAGCGAATATGGTAATTCCATTGATGCGTTAAACAAAAAAGGCGGCGTAACAACACAGGCGGGAAGTGGCGGGCGTAAAGTTTCCGAATCTAAAGAAGCGGAACAAGCCCGAAAAAGACAAATGCAACTGTACGCACAAGGTGCGGCTAATGCACAAAAATCCGCGGAAGAAGATGCAAAAGCACGGGCAGAATTTTTTGCAATGTACGACAAAGGAAATGCCGCGGTTGCTGAACGCCAAAGATTGATGGGCATTGCCCTTAACAATGAAAAAGAAATAATGCTACTTGAAATGAAATCATCAAGTATGCGTCAAGAAGATTTTGCGTTAGAACGCGAAAAATTACAGATTCGGCAACAATTAGCGGCAAATTTAGAAGAACTTGATAACCGTAGAGATTTAACCGCAACCGCCCGCGCTGAAGCGGAAGCCCGCGAAGTAGCATTAGCAGAAAAAGCATTGTCAATAGCGCATCAGCGTTATCAATTAACTTTGCAATCGCGCCAAGGCACATACGAAGAAGGTTTTGCAAAAAGCGCAATGCGGTTTATTCGTGATATGCCAACCGAATTAGAACAAGGCGCAAAAGCATTTGATTCATTGATGGGCAATATGGAATCGGCTATTGACCGTTTTGTTAAAACAGGAAAGATTGGTTTTAAAGATTTGGCGCGTAGCATCATTCAAGATATGTTGGCGATGCAAATGAAAGCCGCGGCATCGGGCTTTTTAAGTTCTTTGTTTGGTTCTATGTTTGGCATGAAATCAAACCCCTATCAACCCGCCGCGGTTATGGGATTTGTGGGATATGCTGATGGTGGTAGCCCCGCGGTTGGACAACCCGCAATTGTTGGTGAACGCGGCCCTGAAATCTTTGTACCCCGCACCGCAGGGACAATCATTCCAAACCATGCGTTAGGCGGCGTAGGCGGTACTACGATGGTCACAAACAACTACATTAACGCCATTGATACCAAATCGTTTGAAGAACGCCTATACGGTAGTTCTAACGCGATTTGGGCGGCAAATCAGTATGCCAATAAATCGTTGGCGGTGAATAGGGGTCGGGCATGAGTTTCCAAACCATCTTTGATATACAACAATCCATGACGGTAAACAACCGCCGTATGGTAGGACAACAAGTAGCGCGTTCGGGTTATATCACCGTAGCGCAATACCTAACTGCCGTGCCTTGGGTGTTTACTATTACGCCCCATGCTTACCTTTACTATCCGCAAGTTCGGGATATTATCCAAAGCATTGACAACAAAGATAGGCAACTACCTGAAACAATCACTTTCAATAGCACCAATCTTTCTTGGTTTACTGAAATGCGTGGCACGGCTACTGCGGCAACCTTGAACGGTGCGCCCGCGGCTAATACGCAAACACTTGCTTTAACTTCTAACGGAACATTTAAAGCGGGTGATTTCATTATGATTAACGGTTACACCTACAAGATAACCGCCGATAGCGCGGGTTCATCAGTAAGTATTAACCGCCCGTTGATTGGTTCGCCCGCATCAGGCACAACGGTTAGCATTGGTAATGCTTGCACATTTACGGTGGTTGCAGAATCTTGCCCAACCTATACACTTAACCCAATGACAGATGGCGCGTTTGTGCAATGGGATGCGCCGTTTGTTTTCCGTGAGTACATAACATGACAACAATTAACGCCGTAACTGGTTCACAAATTAACCATGCAGAATTTGTAAAACTTACCGTAGGCAATGCCGCTACGGTTTACACATTCTGCAACGCCGCCGCACCTATCACGGTTGGCGGCATTACCTTTTCTAACCTTGGTGCGCTACTTAGTGTCGGCGATGTTCAGCGCGACATTAAAGCCACTTCTGACGATATGACCATTGCATTGACGGGCATTGACCCAACCAATGTGGGCATCATCTTAGGAAATGAAATTAAAGGTTCGTTGGTAGAAGTATGGCGCGGGTTCTTTGATTCAAACAACCAAATCATTACAACGCCTACAACGCAATTTTTTAAACGCTACCAAGGCATCATCAATAGCGTTTCAATTACGGAAGATTTTAATTCTGAAGCGCGTACACGCATTGCAACTTGTTCTATTTCTTGTTCATCAATGCGCCGCATTTTAGATAACAGATTGTCGGGCATTAAGACAAATAAAAACAACTGGCAATTTATTTATAGCGGCGATACATCAATGAATCGGGTTGCTGAAATTTCCAACCAATATTTTGATTTTGGTTCGCCCCCATTGACACAAACACAAGCAAGTGAAACAACCGTAACAATGGATGGCGGTGGTGATGGCGGCGGTGGAGGCCCTGATTAAATATGATAAGACCCGCAACAAGATACGATATACCTAGACTGTTAGAAATTGTGGAGGCATACGCCTATGAAAATCCTATTAAAAAACTTGGTGAATCGCATAATCACTTTCCCCGCTATGTTGAAGAACTATTGTTCAGCATTATTCACGGGCGTGGGTTCATCTATATCGATTCGCATCTCAGGGGCGCGATTGTGGCTTACAAAACTTCTAACATTTGGTCGCCCAAAGTAAAAGAATTAAACGAACTTTTGTGGTGGGTTGAACCCGAACATCGCAATGGTACGGTTGGCGGTAGGCTTTGGAAAGCGTTTGATGAACGCGCAAAGGAAATGCTAAAAGCGGGCGATGTAGATTTTGTTTGCACTTCAATTTCTGCTAATGGCCCGTTGATTGATTACACGCGCAGGGGTTACAAAGCCCTTGGCGCAACTTTTGTTAGGGAATGAAATGGTTTCTACACTAATTGCTTATGTAGCAACAACTTTTAGCATAAGCGTTGCCGCGGCTACCTTTGCCGTTAACTTTGCGGTTTCATTTATTGTTACCCGTATGTTTGCGGATAACCCCGAAACTCAGCAAGATATGGGCGTTAGGCAACAAGTACCGCCAAGCGCGGTTAATGCTATTCCTATTGTATACGGCAACGCCTACATGGGCGGTACATTTATTGATGCGGTGCTAACAACCGACCAAAAAACAATGTACTATGTTTTGGCTATTTCTAGCATTAGCCCTAATGGGCAATTTACATTTGATACTGCCGATATGTATTACGGCGACAGAAAAATTACTTTTGATGGTTCTGATTTAACTAAAGTTGTTAGCCTTACCGATGAAGCGGGAAATGTAGATACAAAAATTAGCGGAAACCTTTACATCAATCTTTATACATCTACCGCGGGCGGCACAATTACATCCGCTAACGGCGCATCAGCACCTAGCACGGTTATGGGCGGTTCTGATATTGCCGTTGGTCAGCGTTGGACAGGAACGCGGCAAATGAATGGTTTAGGCTTTGCTATTGTCAAACTAATTTACAACCGAGATGCCGATACAACGCAACTTAACCCAATTACTTTTAAAGTAGCGCATACGCTAAACGGAACAGGCGTAGCCAAAGCGGGTGATGTTTGGTATGACTATCTTACAAATACAGTTTACGGCGGCGCAATGGATTTGGCTTTTGTTAATAGCACAAGCGCAACGGCATTAAACACGTATGGCGACCAAAACATAACATTTACAAATAGTAGCGGCGTACCATCTACGCAACCGCGCTATCGTATCAATGGCGTATTAGATGCAGGGCAATCGGTTCTTTCTAATATTGACCGCATAGTTTCCGCTTGCGATTCATGGATGACTTACAACGCCGCATTGGGTCAATGGTCGGTAGTAATTAACAAAGCCGAATCAACGGCGTATGCTTTTAATGACAACAACATCATTGGAGAAATCCGCGTTAGTGCAACCGACATTACAAGTTCAATTAATCAAGTTGAAGCGCGATTCCCATTCAAAGAAAACCGCGATCAAGCCGCATTTGTAAACATTGAAACGCCTAGCGGTTTACTGTATCCCAACGAACCCGTTAACAAATATTCAATTACTTATGATTTGGTTAACGATTCGGTGCAAGCGCATTACCTTGCAAATCGTTTACTTGAACAAGCAAGGGAAGATTTGATTGTTTCGTTTAGCACTACCTATTACGGCATCCAAGTTGATGCGGGCGATGTAGTTAGCGTTACCAATTCTGATTACGGATGGAACGCAAAACTTTTCCGCGTAATGAAAGTTAACGAAGCATCATTACCTGATGGTTCATTGGGCGCAAGTTTAGAAATGAGTGAGTACAACGCGCAAGTTTATGATGACTTTGATATAACGCAATTTACGCCCATACCTAATTCGGGGTTGGCATCGGTAAGTTATTTTTCGCCGTTAGCCGCACCAACCGTAACAGGGTTTCCATCGGCAACATTTCCGCATTTTGATGTACAAGTATTTGTGCCAACAACGGGTCGGGTATTGTTTGGCAATTTGTTCTATACGGTAAGCGCAAGCCCAAGCGCATCGGATTGGAAATTATTGGCAAACGCATCAACAAGCAATAGTCAACCCGTTACAAATAACACTTATTACACATTTGCAGATTTATCATTGGGCGCGGGTACTTATTATTTTGCATATCTTGTTGGTAATGAAACTAGCCAATCAATATTAAGCCCAATTAGCGCATCATTTGTTTGGTCGCCCGTTGGCGGTTCTACTGGCCCTACTGGTGCTACTGGCCCTACAGGAACGGGAACAACTGGCGCAACGGGTTTAGCGGCTATTACTGCTTACAAACAACAAAGCCAAGCATTACCCGCCCCAACATTTACAACGCCTACTAGCGGTTCTGCCGCACCTAGCGGGTGGTCATTATCTGCGCCTAGTGTTTCCGTGGGTCAGGTTCTTTGGTACATACAAGGCAAATACAATAGTTCCACAATTACGATTGATGGCGTTGCACCAAATACAACGGCATGGACAGGGCCAGTAGCGGCAAGCATATTCCAAGATATTCGTTCGGATAACTGGAACGGTTCAAACCCGCCCGTTTTTGGCACTACAGGAACTTACGGTACTGCGGGTTATTACATCCAACAAAGTACAGGCGATGTATTTTTTAACAACGGTATTTTCCGCGCAAACATCAATACAAGTGGCGATGCAGTTTTTAAAGGCGATAACACAACAACAACAAACATTCCAATTTATGATAGTTTGTACTACATAGATTATTCTGTTTTTGGTGATGGAACAACTACCGCATCATTGGGTAATGTTCGTGCGGGTGTTCTTGGCACGGGTAATTCAAACGGAAGCATTATTAACGCGGGTGTTATTGGATACGCATCTAACCCATCATTTGTTACGGGTGGCGTTGGGGTTGGTGTTGTTGGTTCAGGCTATGACATTGGAGGCTATTTTTCTACATATATTAGTAATGGAATTGCCCTTATTTGTACCGCCGCATCATCAGCATATGTTGCATTTCAAATTCAACAAGGCAAATTTAATTGGGGTGCTTATTCAATTCCCCAACCAACTGGTTCAACAACTACATTTCTACGCAATGATGGAACATGGGCAACACCATCAGGCGGTGGAAGCGGTACAGTTACTAGCGTTAGCGGAACGGGTACAGTATCAGGTTTAAGTTTATCGGGTACGGTTACAACTTCAGGCAACCTAACTTTGGGCGGCACTCTTTCTGTTACTCAATCAGATTTAATTGCATCTGCCCCATCATCTGCTTATTATTTAAGCGGTAGCGGTTGGAATTCTATTAGTCCAATTATGACGGCGGCAATTACTAATAGTGGAACTGCAACTGTTTCGGGAAATAATTTAAACATTCTTGGGTCAACTTCTACGGGTATTGTTGGCGCGTATGTTGGAACATCAGGTTCAGGCAACACCGTAACTATTGATGTACGAACAACAAGCCCATCAGATGTTCGACTAAAGAAAGAAATTTCCGATAGCGATTTGGGTTTAGCATTTGTTAAGCAATTACGCCCCGTTTCTTACAAACTTAAAGCAGATTCTAAGCAACAAAAAGGTTATGGGTTTATTGCCGATGAAGTTGACCAAATTATTGAAACGGGTTCTTCATTGGTATATTTTGAACCCGATTGGAAAGTTGGCGAAGAAAAAGGGTTTAAAACCATTCATTACCCGTCATACATTGCCGTACTAACTAAAGCAATTCAGGAACTTTCTGCTCAAGTAGAAGAATTAAAAAAACAGATTCCCAAAGTTTAATTTGCTTGATAAAATAGCCAAAAGACAATACACCATAACCGCGGGATGCGCGGATGTTCTAACTATGTTTAGGGAACGCTATGGCGATTTTTAATAAGAATACCCTTGCACAAGTAAGCGGTTTTGACAACCCCATTCTTGCGGGCGAATTGGTATGGAATCAGAAAACCTATTGGAATCTGACATTCACCAATTCCGCTAATGGCTTGCCCGTCAATCTGACAGGCGCAACAATAGACGCGCAGATTGTTCGCCGTGAACTATCTAACATCATTGATACGCGCAACGGGTTGACATTTGATATTGCAGATTACAATCCCGCCCCCGCCGCAATTCCGTTAACGGTTACTAACATTGTTGCCTTGGCGGGTTCATGTACATTGGTGATTGATGCTAGTGCATGGTCGCTAATGAGTACCGACCCCGAATTAGAAATTAACGCCGCCGACCCCGTGGGTTACTCAGGTCGCGTTAAGGTTAGTTTCCCATCATCGGGTACAACCCCCGCGGATGATTCAATCATTTTCTTGTTGTTCTTGGTGCGTAGCGATGGGGTGATTGTTTTATGAGCAACATCAAAGTTTCGGTTCAAGATGGCAACAATGTAAACCTACAAGTAACGCCGCAACCCCGAATTGATTTAAGGATTGATAGGGCGGTTAGCGGGGCTACAGGCCCGACAGGGCCACAAGGTTTAGGCCCTACGGGTGCAACTGGCCCTACGGGTGCAACTGGTGCGCCAAGCACGGTGCAAGGCCCTACGGGGGCTACAGGGCCTACAGGAAGCCAAGGCGCATCAATTACAGGACCGACAGGCGCAACAGGGCCAACTGGTAGCCAAGGCGCGTCAATTACTGGCCCTACTGGTCCAACTGGTACGCAAGGCAATACCGTAATTGGACCTACAGGACCACAAGGCGTACAGGGCATACAAGGAATACAGGGCGAAGTTGGACCTACTGGCGTACAGGGAAATGTTGGACCTACTGGAAGTGTTGGGCCTACTGGAAATGTTGGGCCTACTGGTAGTCAGGGCAACCTTGGCCCAACAGGACCTACGGGCGCGGATTCCACAATTGCAGGGCCGACAGGCGCAACTGGTCCAACGGGCGCACAAGGTAGCGCATCAACGGTTGCAGGGCCTACAGGCCCACAAGGTATTCAAGGTATTCAAGGCGAAGTTGGCGCGGTTGGTCCGACAGGCGTACAAGGAAATAGCATTACTGGACCAACAGGACCTACTGGCGCACAAGGCAACGCAATTACAGGACCGACAGGCGTAACTGGCCCGACAGGTCCTACAGGCGCAAATTCCACAGTAGCAGGGCCAACAGGTCCAACAGGACCTACGGGCGCACAAGGCGCAGATGGGCAATCATCATCGTATTACCAATATGATGCGGATACTACGCAAACATCAGGTACGCCTACATCGGGTCATGTGTTTTGGAATAACGCAACCCAAATATCTGCAACCACTCTTACCTTTAGCCATTTGACAAGCAACGGCATTGATGTTGATTTGTTTTTGGGATTCTTGAAAACAGGCGATAGCCTTATTTTGCAAGATGCAAGCAATTCAAACAATTACCAACAATGGGTTTTATCTGCTAACCCAACGGTAGTGCCTAACACTTCAGTAACTTGCCCCGTTACCTTGGCAACATCTAGCGGCACGGGAACAACTGGCTTTGCAAACAATCACAATTTAATTGCAATTATTCAATCTATTGGCGTAGTTGGACCAACAGGTGCAACAGGCGCAACAGGGCCTACTGGTGCTGATTCAACGGTTGCAGGACCTACAGGACCTACGGGCGTTGCAGGACCTACAGGCAGTCAAGGAAATGTTGGACCGACAGGCGCACAGGGAAATGTTGGCGTTACAGGGCCTACAGGACCTACAGGAAATCAGGGAAATGTTGGTCCGACAGGCGTACAGGGAATTCAAGGAATACAGGGCATACAAGGCGAAGTTGGCCCTACAGGACCTACGGGCGCAAACGGCACAAATGGCGCGGTTGGACCGACAGGCGCAACAGGGCCTACGGGCGCGGATAGCACGGTTGTAGGACCTACTGGCCCAACGGGGGCAACTGGTGCGGCATCAACGGTAACAGGGCCAACGGGTGCGACAGGTCCAACGGGTGCTGACAGTACCGTTGTTGGTCCGACAGGGCCGCAGGGCGTACAAGGAATTCAGGGCGTACAAGGAAATGTTGGCCCTACAGGACCTACGGGAAGTTCAGGCACGTCAATTACTGGACCTACTGGACCGACAGGCCCAACTGGTGCGGATAGTATGGTTGCAGGGCCAACTGGACCAACGGGGGCGACAGGGCCAACAGGCACGGTTGTTTATGGCGTGATTGTTGAAAATCTGCAAACCGCAACTGTTAACGAATCGTTGCCCGTTGGCTCTAATGGTCAATCGATTGGGCCTATCACCGTTGACACGGGCGTTACTATCACCATTGGCACAGGCTCAAAGTGGGTCATCTTAAATTACTGAGGAAATCAAAATGACGATTATCATTAACGGAAGCAATACACCTACGGCGGGCGCGGTTGCGGTTGGCGATGGGACAACTTTGAACTTTACTGCGGCGGGAACTGCGGGACAAGTTTTAACAAGCAATGGCGCGGCAGTACCAACATGGACTGATAACGGTTCGGGTACTGTTACAAGCGCATCGATTGTTTCTGCAAATGGCTTTGCGGGTACTGTAGCCACTTCAACTACAACCCCTGCAATTACCTTAACAACAAGCATTACGGGCGTTATTAAAGGCAATGGAACTGCAATTTCTGCGGCGGTTGCGGGGACTGATTACCTTGCACCCCCAAGCGGTACGGCATTGTTAAAAGCCAATTCAGGCGGTGCATTGGCTAATGCGGTTGCGGGTACAGATTACATTGCCCCAAGCGGTGCATTGGGTACGCCATCCAGCGGCACATTAACTAACACAACGGGCTTGCCAATTTCTACAGGCGTATCAGGGTTAGGCACTAATGTAGCGACATGGTTAGGAACGCCATCTAGCGCAAACTTAATTTCTGTTGTTGTTGATGAAACTGGTTCGGGTGTTTTGGTATTTAACACAAATGCCGCATTGACAAATCCCACAGTAACAAACTATGTAGAAACCCCTTATTCTGAAAATAGTGCAACTGCTATTACTTTGGCTTTGACTAACGGCACAGTACAAATTATTACACTAACAGGCAATGCAACAATCACAATGCCAACGGCAACAAGCGGAAAATCTTTTATCATGTTTTTAAAGCAAGATGCAACGGGTTCACGCACGGTAACTTGGTCAACTGTTAAATGGGCGGGCGGTACTGCACCAACAATTACAAGCACCGCAAGTAGGCAAGATATTTATTCTTTTTTTGCCGATGGGACAAATTGGTATGGCGTTACTGTTGGTCAGAATTACACACCGTAAGGAATAACAAATGTTTAGTGCATCAACAAAAGCCGCTAGTGGGGTTGTTCCCGCCACATTAGACCCGCAATTTAATTACGTCACTATGCTATTGCATGGTGATGGGACTAATGGCGCACAAAACAATACATTCTTAGACAGCAGTACAAACAACTTCACCATTACCCGCAACGGCAATACAACCCAAGGTTCTTTCTCGCCTTATGGGTCTAATTGGTCTAATTATTTTGATGGTACTGGTGATTATATTAGTGCTGGTAGCAATTCTGCTTTTGCGTTTGGAACTGGAACATACACTGCAGAAGCATGGGTGTATGTAACTGGAAGCAATACAGAAAATAACTTATTTTGCAATGACACAACAAATGGGTTTGACATATATTTTAATTACTCAAACAGTACAACACGACTTGAATTCCGTGGTGGCTCTAACGTCATAGCATTTAGCGGAGTGCCAACAAAAAATACATGGACACACGTTGCTCTTGTTAGAGAAGGAACTGGAACAAATCAAACAAAATTGTATTTCAATGGTGCTTTACAAGGTTCTGGTACTGATGCAACAAACTGGACTGTGACAGGGCCAATGCTTATTGGTGGTATTGGTGTTGGTGCATTTCTTACAGGATACATTAGTAATGCTAGATTAGTCAAAGGAACTGCTGTTTATACATCTGCATTTACACCAAGCACAACACCACTAACTGCAATAACAAACACCTCATTATTGACTTGCCAAAGTAATCGTTTTAAAGATAGCAGTTCAAACAATTTTACAATTACAGTTACTGGCAACACAAGCGTTCAACGCTTTAACCCATTTGGTACTTCTACCGCCTACTCCACAAGCGTGATTGGTGGGTCAGGGTACTTTGATGGTAGTGATTATTTAGCCATTTCAAATGGTGGTGGTTCTGCGCTTGATATGGGTACTGGGAATTGCACCATTGAAATGTGGGCATATCCTGATACACAGTCAACAAGTTTTCCATCAATGTTTGCGCCAAAAACAGGATGGTCTTCAGGTACTTTTTACATTAGATATCAAGGCAGTAAATTTGGCATTTACTGGAATGGTGTTGGCGACCCATTCTTTGAATCAACAAATACATATCCACCAAACGCTTGGTATCATGTTGCTCTTGTAAGAAGTGGGACAACATTCACTCTTTATGTGAATGGCGTTAGTGCTGGTACTGGAACATCATCTGCTTCATTAAATCTTGCTATTGGCAATGAAGTATGGCTTGGAAACAATACAAGTGCAAGTTGCTACTACAAAGGTTTACTGTCAGATGTTCGTGTGGTTAAAGGTACTGCTGTTTACACATCAACATTTACGCCACCAACAGCGCCATTAACAGCAATTAGCGGAACATCATTGCTGACCAACATGACCAATGGCGCAATCTTTGACAACGCCATGATGAACGACTTAGAAACTGTGGGTAACGCACAGATTTCTACAGGTGTTAAGAAGTATGGAACAGGGTCTTTGGCGTTTGATGGGACGGGGGACAGGCTTGTTGGCCCTCCAACTTATCTTTTTGATTTAGCGGGTGACTTCACTATTGAATGTTGGCTAAACCTTAATTCAACATCTGGAACATACATTGGTATTGCATCTTATGCTGATTCAAGTGGATGGTATGGTTGGCAACTTATCAAATACAACACATATATTCAGTTTGAATTAATAAGTTCAAGTGCTGGTGTTGCAACTATTACATCTAGTTCAACTGTAACTACTGGCGTTTGGTATCACATTGCAGTTGTTAGAAGTGGCTCAACAATAACGCTTTACATTAATGGAACTTCTCAAGGCACTTCAACATCAACCGCAAGTTATTCAAGTGCAAATTCATTTGTTCGTGTTGGCGAAGAAAGAACGCTTGGTGGTCAATTAAACGGCTACATAGATGACCTACGCATCACCAAAGGCTATGCCCGATACACAGCAAACTTTACACCGCCAACTGCGGCATTTTTTAATACTGGCCCGTACTAAGGAACTATTATGCAAATTGCAATTTTGACAAACCCAATTACAGTAGGCGATTACCGCGAACTGTTTGTTAATACATCGTTTAGTGCCAATGGCCCAAGCGATGAATTCTTAGCGGAAAACACCGCAAAGAAAGTTACATTGTTTAAAGACCATGACCGACTGACACAAAAGTTAGTTTCATGTGCGCCTTATGATGATGGCGAATTTGTATCAATGGTTCAAGTTGAATTATTAACTGCCGAAGAAATACAAGCGGCTAAAGATTCTGCAATGTCTAACATTCGCGCAACACGCAACCAACTGTTAAATGCTTGCGATTGGACACAAGCGGTTGATTGCACTATTGCCAAAAAAGCAGAATGGGCAACATACCGTCAAGCATTACGCGATTTGCCAAGTGGCATTACAGAACCGCGAACATTTAGCGCATACCCTAACAATCCCGACTATGTGCCAATGACATTAGAATAATGTGGCATAATTGAAAGCATGAATATAGATGAACTTAAATCATTGCTTTCGTATGAACCTGATACTGGCGTAATCCGATGGGTTGCTAAAGGTAAGGGGCGCATCAAAAAGAAAGAAGCGGGTACGCTATTGCATAGCGGCTACGCGGGTATTTGCATAGGCTCAAAGCGGTGGCAATCGCATAGGATTGCATGGGCGTTGCATTACGGCGAATGGCCCAAAGACCAAATCGACCATATCAACGGCATTAGAACGGATAACCGTATTTGCAATTTGCGTGAAGCAAATAATAACCAAAACGGCAAAAATCTTGGGTTATCAAAAGCAAATAAATCAGGTGTTAAAGGTGTTTGTTTTGACACACAAACAGGCAAATGGCGGGCAATTATTAAAGTAAACTTTAAGCAAATTAACATTGGGCGGTTTGTTGATTTACAAGATGCCATCGATGCAAGGGTAGCCGCCGAACAACAATACTTTGGTGAATGGAATAGAACAAGATATGAAAATAGCAATCAGCGCAATAAGCAAGAACGAAGCGGAATTTGTTAAGCGATTTTGTGATTCGGCTAAAGATGCAGATTTAATTTGCATTGCCGACACGGGTTCTACTGATGACACCGTAAAACTAGCCTTGGAATGTGGCGCAACCGTTCACGATATTTGTATTAGCCCTTGGCGATTTGATTTGGCGCGTAATGCGGCTTTGGCATTGTTGCCGCGTGATATTGATGTAGTGATTAGCCTAGACCTTGATGAAGTATTGATGGATGGTTGGCGCGAAGAAATTGAACGGGTTTGGGAATTAAATAAAACAACCCGTTTGCGTTACAAATTTGATTGGGGTTGTGGAATATCTTTTTTTTACGAAAAGATTTTTTCACGGCACGGTTATAGGTTTTGGCATCCAGTACATGAATACCCCCGCCCTGATGGTCGCATCACGGAAATCTATGCCCATACCGATATGCTATTGGTTAAGCACTTGCCCGACAATAGTAAATCCCGCGGGCAATATATGCCCTTGCTTGAATTAGCGGTTAAGGAAGATGTACATTGCCCCCGTAACGCGTTCTATCACGCTAGGGAACTAACTTTCTATTCGCGTTGGCAAGATTCAATCGTAGCCCTGAATAAGTACCTTGCAATGCCCGAAGCCACTTGGCAAAACGAACGGTGCTATGCAATGCGTTTGTTGGGTAAGGCGCATGAAGAACTAGGGCAATCGGTAGAAGCGCATAAATGGTATCGCCTAGCCATTGCTGAAGCACCTAATACCCGCGAACCTTGGTGCGAATTGGCAATGTTCTGCTATCGCCGTAACCTTTGGGTTGAATGTTATTCTGCGGCGAAATCGGCACTTGAAATAAAAGATAAACAATTGGTTTATACAATGAACCCTGATGTATGGGGCGCACAACCTTGGGATTTGGGTAGCATTTCTGCTTGGCATCTTGGACTAAAAGAAGAAGCAACACAACTTTTACAAGAAGCCATAAAATTAGCCCCTGATGACCAAAGATTGCGAAACAATATGCAATTTATGGATGCCGATTACAAAACCTTTGATAAGGTCGAAAATGCCGACACCGTTAGAAGCCCATGAAGAAATATGCACATTGCGTTATGAAATGCTTTGTGCGCGTATTAAGCGATTAGAAGGCATTATTATCAAGGCTTGCGGGGCTATGCTTTTTGGCATGGCGGGCGTGATTTATTCATCTTTGATACACTTGAAATGAAAGATTACGCCGTTGCATTTATTGCGGCGGTTTGTTTAATTGCTACCGTTCTTTGGGCGGTTTTTATATTGGTATGGGTTTTGTATGGTCACGGCTAAAAAAACCGCTAAAGCACCCGTTAAAGCCCCTGCAAAGGTAGCCGCCGTTAAGCGTTCTACCCCAAGAACTAAACCCGCGCCTATACCCGCGCCCGAACCTAAATCCGAACCCAAACCCGAACCTAAGAATCAAACCAATGTTGATAAAATTATTGGCTTGATTGAATGGGTTGATAACCCGTTTAAATTGTTTACGGTAATTCTTTTATCGTTTCTTTTCTTTGCGGGTTACTTTGCTTGGGATTCGCGGCAAGTAATCCTACAGGCGATTACAACGCAAGATAAGATGCCGCAACTGGCAAAGCAAGAAGATTTGCTACCGCCCGCGCAATCATTGCTTAAAGATGTTGACGGTGTAGTTTTGTTAATTCACAAAGCAAACTTATCGACCAATTCCCGCACAACTGTTTTAGCCTTAAATGCAGATGGAACGCGTGAAAAGAAAATAGAAGGAACGGTTACATCATTGTTTAACGCAAGCGCAGATAGAAATAGCGCGATGGTTGCAATGCTGAACGGCGAAGTTTTATGCGAAGAATTTAACCCGTCATCTAAGGTTGGTGAATGGGGTGTTAAGCAAGGCGTTAAGTTTATGTGCCGCGGTAGCATCCCGCCCGACATGGGTAAGTTTGCGGGTTATGTTGCTATCGGATTTAAAGACAAAGTAGAAGATATTGCCGCACTTAAAACGCGAATCAATCTAGCCGCAACGGATATGGCAAATGAATGAAGTGGCTTATACTTTTATTTGTACTGGTGATTGCGGGTGCGGTCGCCAAAGATGGATGCCATGTGCGGGAATTTTATGGCATTGGCTACACAATTCATAACCCATCAGAACGCCATCAACAAATGATTCAATGGCTAAAAAACAATGCGCCATATTGCAAAGCATCGGATTATGTAATTATTTGGAACAACATTGCTGAATGGGCGGGTACGGCAGATTCATCAGAAACTAGGGCGTTAATTATTCATGGTTACAAAGATGCACTTGCGCGTGAAAAAAAATGATAATCCCAAACAAATGGTATCCAACGGTGCAAGCGCGGCATGATGTACAAACTGTAGCGTTTGATAGGATGGTTAAGCGCGTACAAGAAGATTACGACAACGCGATAAAAGCGCATAAAGTTGAAACTGTTAATCACGCATTGGATGTAGAACTTTATAACAAGCGGGCGCGGGTTAACCAACTTGAACTAGAAATGTTTACCGACCGCCGCAGATTTCAGATTTTTGTTTAAGGAACATTATGCTAACTTTACTTTCTACTTTGATTTCTTTTTTAATGGGCGGCTTGCCCAAAATTCTAGATTTTTTTCAAGATAAAGCCGACAAGTTACACGAATTGCAATTAGCGCGGTTGCAAATTGAACGCGAATTAGAAATGCGTAAGTTAGGATATGAAGCGCAAGAACGCGTAGAACATATCCGTAGTGAACAACTGGCAACCGAATCCGCGGCAAACACTACGCAAGCCCTGATAGGCGCACAACAAGCGGAAATTCAAGCCATCTACGCGCACGATACATCATTGAATGAGGGTACATCGCAATGGATGCGTAACCTACGCGCATCGGTTCGCCCCGTCATTACCTACGGTTTCTTTTTCTTGTTGTTGTTTGTTGATGTAGGTTTGTTTGCCTACGGTTGGCATCAGGGCGCAACATTTGTTGACCTTGCCGAAATGCTTTGGGATTCTGATACGCAAGCATTATTTGCAAGCATTATTGCTTTCCACTTTGGCGGCAGGGCGTTTGGAAAATGATTTATTTAATCTACACAAAAATGGCTTTGACTATGTTTATTAGCGGCTATCTAATTTTGAATTTACCAAAATGAAAGTTTCCGACAAATCCATTGCAATGATTAAGCATCACGAAGGGGTGCGCCAACGCCCCTATAGATGCCCCGCTAAACTATGGACAATCGGGGTTGGTCATGTGATGTACCCCGAACACGGCAAACTTAAAATAGAAGAACGCGTAGGCTTGCCGTTACGCCCTGAAGATGAACGCATCTTTTCAATGGATGAAGTAAATGCAATTCTTAGATTTGACCTTGATAGATTTGAACGCGGTGTTGAAAAGTTTTGCCCCGTACCACTTACACAAGGTATGTTTGACGGGCTATGCAGTTTTGCTTTTAATGTTGGTTTGGGAACATTGCAAAGAAGTACGTTACGCCAAAAGTTATTACGCGGCGATAAAGAAGGCGCGGCAGAAGAACTATTGAAGTATTGCATGGCGGGCGGCAAAGTTCTAAGAGGGCTACAGAACCGCCGCATTGATGAACGCGCATTGTTTTTAAGTTGATTCTAAATAAAACCGTGTATTCATTGCTTCTTCAAGATTAAAGTATTCTTTGAAACATTCTTTGAAGTAAAGTTGTTGTTCACCGTAGCCAACTAATTTACGGTTGTAAACAAATACTTTTTTAGGCAAACGCATTTGCCCATTTATGTAATTGATGCCTTTTTGCGTGATGCGCCAATAGCCCGAACCCTTTACGTCTTTTCTATCATTTGGGTGCGCTTCAATCAATCCCCAATAACGCATATTGGTAAAAGTTTTAGCCCGCATAAATTCGCGTGGTGCATTTTTAGCGGTGTTTACCCAACCATCAACGCCCGCACTTTTGTAAATCCAAATCAATGCTTGTGCGTTCTTATGCGTGATGCTAAACCCGTTGTACTTACCAAAGCGTTTACAACATGGACAATTACCGCCATCGTTTTGCAGAACTTTTAAATAATCTGCACTAATCTTGGCTAAATATTCTTTTTCAAATAAATCGTGCATTGTCTTATCCTATAAATTGGGGTACTAAATTTCCCCCGTTATTATTTAAAAAGGAATGTCGCCCATGTCATCTACAGGCAATCCGTGATATTGCGTTTTAACATTGTCACGTGGCTTTGGGTCATTGAGGTATGCCCAACCATCCCAACCGCCTTTGACAAGCGGCATAACATCTAACTTCAGCATATCGCCGTTTTTAGTGTTAATGATAGAACCAATTGTTTGGTATCGGTTTTTCTGTTGACCGTCTTTGTTTACGTACGTGCCTTGGATGACGCTAATTTCTTTAAGTATTTTTGACATTGTTTAATCTTTCATTTAGTTTACTAATTTTGGCATCAAGTTCGGCTAAAAACTTAATCACTTCTTCTTTAAGCATTGCCACATATTCCGCATCAAATTCAATCCGCTTAACAAACATTTGTAACCCGCTTGGTAGGCGTGGGTCAAACGATACGAAATCTGCCCATGTGCGACCCGTGCATGACATTTGCCATTGCATTTGGGTTATGTACTTTGTGGGTACTTGTTCGCTAATTAGGGTATCAATGTGCGTTGCCGTGTTAGGGCATTTAATTTCCAGTAAGCCAAATAGCCCTACCAAGCCATCAGGCGATGCCCCTGCGCGTTCAATTGTTGGATGGGCGATATACCCTACTTCATCAACCAAAACATCGGCTAGGGACTCATAAGCGGCGCGGGCAAGCGGTTCGGTTTCTGTACCCCATTGCATAGCAGGGCTACTAAACGATTCCGCAACCGTGTTTGTCATTCGTTCGCAAATCAATTGCGCCATGTAGTTATCGCGGGATGCTGAATAGCCGCTTTTTGTTTTGGCGATTACATCAGCAACGCGGGATGCCGTTACATTGCCCAAGCGGGCGGCAAACCATTCGGGCGTACCTTGTTCAACTTTTTCAATCATAGTTTTGCCTTTACTTTATCTTTAGCGGCAATCACTTTCTTTTGCCAATCAGGATTGCCATTACAAGCGGCATAAGCGGCTTTGTAGGCGTTCTTTAAACCATCTTGGTCGGTTGATGCCTCAATAGCGGCTAAATGGTCAACAAGGGCGTTTTCATCAACTGTAGTTTTACGCACCGCGGTATTGCCATCGTCATCTTCAGGGGCTATGCCGCAAGCCGCCATAAGGCTATAACGGCGGGCATAAGTTAATGCGCTACCGTAGCCTTGGGCATCTTGTTTGTTGGCGGGTACATGAAGAATTCCACATTCAAGCATTTCGCCCGATTCATGGATAAACATGGTTTCAATCATTACGCCGTTAGTGCAATCGTAATTCTTTTGAATAAGCGCAATGCCGTTATCGTTTAACGCGTCTATAACCGCTTCAACGCAAGCGGCAAGGTCAGCGTAGCGGGATTTAAAATGCGGGTTTGTAGATGTCTTTAAAGCAGGGCCAAACGCCTTTTGTGCTTTGACCAATGCGGTTGCTAAGTTTTTCATTGTTCAATTCTTTCTATTGGTTTTGCTACTAGCCAGTTATTACCCAAGCGGCGAACGCTACGCACCCATTGCCGTTGATAAGAACGGATTACTTCAGGCGGTGCATCGTATGTTGCAAACATAGCGCGAACGCGTTTAAGAAATCGTATATTCATGTTTACCCTCTCCATGCCAAAAGTACACCAATGCCGCCAAAAATGATGATGGCTAATGCACATTCAATTAAAGTTGTAATGATTTTGTGTTTCATGTTTTGTCTTTTATGGGGGACTAAGCCCCCGTTTGTTTTAGTTAAGAATTAAACGACCAGTAAAACCGCGGGACTTTAAGCAATCAATTGCGTTTTGGATTGCTTCTTTACGCGTAATGCCAAAGAAAACGGGCGGCACATTTGTATTGGGCAAAGCGCAATCAAATTCAATAACCCAAGCGGGCGGTACAGTAGCGCGGATGCGGGGGTTGTATTGCTCTTGTTGAAAGTAGCAATCGGCTTTAAAAATTTGTGTCATGGTTTACTTTCTAAAAGACCCCAAGAAGTTTGAGGCATGATTAAGTATAAGCGATTTCAACGTCATGTTTAAAATATTTTCACAATTTGTTTAAATATTAGCAAAATGTTGCTATGATGCAACTATGAACAAAACACAAATAGATGATGATAAAGCCTTGATTGTTAAGTTGGGAGGGGCAACAATCCTATCTAAACGCCTTGGTTTTCAATCTGCACAACGGGTACACAACTGGATGTATAGGGGAATACCCGCATCCGTTAAGTTGGCGCATCCTAAAATCTTTTTAAAGGGGTTACGCAAATGACAAAAATAGAAAAATATCTACATCATAAATCTTTGATGTTGGAACACCTAGCATTTGCGTATGCAAATCAATCGATGCAAGATTCTTTGTATCAACTGATTTGCTACCACTTACACAAAGATTACACGCAAGGGTTTTATTATTTTATGACCCATCAAGAACGCAAAGATTTGCAAACGATGATGGTTCTTTAGTAAAATGTTTTGAAACACGGCTAGGTTGGGATTGATCCCCCGACCGAAAAGGATTCCCACTTTTTCCCTGCCGCCGTTTCTTTTAAGTGGTTTTTGTAAGTGGAAAAAAATGCACTATTACCAATTTAATATTTCCGACTATCGGTCGGCTACAGGTCATTTAACTAATGATGAAGATTTAGCATATCGGCGTTTGCTTGATATGTACTACGACATGGAAAACAAAATACCTTTGGATACCCAATGGGTTGCCAAGCGGTTACGGATGGATACCCAAACGGTTCAAGCCGTATTAGATGATATGTTTGTTAAACATGAAGATGGGTATTTTCATGCGCGATGCCAAGATGTAATTCAGCAATATCATGCGATGGCAGAAAAAAATAGGGCTAATGGGAAACTAGGCGGTAGGAAAAAGAACCCAACCGCTAACCCATTGGGTAGCGACTCGCAACCCATCGCTAAGGCAACTATAAACTATAAACTAGAAACCATAAACCAAGAACTAAGTTCCGTATCTAAAGATACGGGCGACAAGCCGCCCCTAACGCCTGATGAAATTATTTTTGGTTATGGTGTTCCATTGTTGACCAATGCGGGTGCTACCGACAAAAGCGCACGGTCGTTTCTTGGTAGCCTAAGAAAAGCGCATGGCGATGAAACCTTGGTCAACACCCTGCGCGATTGCATCAGGGCTAAACCTATACAACCTTTGGAATGGTTAGCCAAGGCATTACCGCCTGATGGCATAAAACCCAAACTTAACAAACAGGAATCACTAGAAGCATCAAACCGTGCCGTTGTTCAACGATTGTTAAAGAAAGAAGGTTTAGCATGAACGCAAATCAAAAAACAGATTTTTACCAATTGGTCGGTGATGCCCTTGGCTACTGGAAGCAAGATGTAAGCGAATTTACATTAAATGTTTGGTGGAACGGTTGCCAAGCGTTTGAGTTTGAACAAGTGGTACAGGCATTGAGCAACCATGCGACCGACCCCGATAAAGGGCATTTTGTGCCAAAGGTAGCCGACATTGTGCGTATCTTGGGCGGCACTAAAACCGACCGTTCTTTGCGTGAATGGGGGCGGGTGTATGAGGCCATGAGTTCGGTTGGTGCTTATAGCGATGTTGATTTTGGCGATAGCGCAACCCATGCAAGTATTCGGGATATGGGTGGATGGGCAAAAGTTTGCCGCACCGAAACGAAAGAATTAAGTTATTTACAACATCGGTTTTGTGAACTGTACAAAGCGCACGATGGGCAAACAGGCGATGTACCTGCATTGATGGGCGATAGGTCGCCTGATGAAATGTTTAAGAAAAAGGGTTTGGCTTTGCCTAAACCAAGATTGATTGCAGGGGGCAACCCAAAAAAGCCGCTTGAATTGCATACCCAAATCACGCAAGCATTGGGTTACAAATGACATACGAAATGGCAATGCGAATATTGGACAGGGTGCGGGATGGGGTTAGTTACCCGCAATGGGTAATCCGCAAAGCCTTGGAATTAACTGGCGATATTGATGGACATGGAACACTTTAAGGATTGCGAAGCGCGGGAATGGGTTGCCCGATACCGCAAAAAGCAATTGGAAGAAGGTAGGGGCGAAGCAATCGAATGGTGGAACAAAACCATAAAAGAAATTGCCGCTAAACGGGGGCAAAAGGTTGCCGATGATTTAAAGCGCAGAATGAACGAACAAAAGGATTTAAATGCGATACGCCGCAAGGGTTGATGCCAACCAAACTCAGATTGTTAGCGCACTACGCGCCGCGGGTGCGTATGTTTGGATTATTGGCATACCCGTTGACCTTTTGGTAGGCTACCGCGGTCATACATTCTTGGTAGAGATTAAAAGCACGGTTAAAGGGCGTTTAACGGGGCTACAAGCCGACTTCTTTGAAAATTGGGGCGGGAGTACCTTATGCCGCGTTGATACGCCTGAAGCGGCTTTACGAATGATTGGAGTAATTAAATGAACGCGCCGTACAAAGCCATCGAATTTATATTGGAAAATGCGGCTAAATTTGCCAAGGCTAAAAGCGAACGCATATACCTTGATGAATTTAGGCGAACAAAACGCGCTTTGCTGATGAAGCAAGCAATGGAAATGGGCTACGAAAGCGCGGCGGCACAGGAACGCGAAGCCTACGCCCATCCCGAATATGAAGAATTGTTAAAAGGGTTAGCCGTAGCCGTGGAACAAGAAGAATTGTTAAGATGGAAATTAACCGCCGCTACTTTAAAAACGGAAATATGGCGCACCGAATCGGCTAACGAACGCAATGGCATAAAAGCAACGGAATAAACAATTTGTTGAAAAAACTGTATTAGTAATCTTATAATTTAACCATGCCGTTACATCACGGTCTTTTAGAAAGCAAACAATGTGGCCCTTTCCCCCGTTTCCAAACCCAAAAGATAAGGGGCGTAAAACCCCCAAGTTCAACCCCGATAACTTTGAGGATTCGCCCGTATGACGCCTTTAATACGTGAAGCAATCAAAATGGCTTTTGATGGTGGCATAGACCCTACAGAAATTCAATGGTTTGACTTGTCGAGTTATGTTGACGATAGAAGCCATGCGGTAACCGAACCGCTGATGAAATACCGCCCGCCTTTTGAAAAAAACATTATTGTTTGGCGCGGCAAAACAAAAAGCCATGCGTCATTTGACACTATTTTTATGGTAGTTGGTACTGACCCTAATGAGGGTATTGTTATATCAACTTGGAAGGGCGTAACAGGGCGTATGCCAACTAAATTCCCATCAATGGTTTATTTAACTGAAGGCAATATGTTGCGGTATGGCCCTATAGATGATGGCGCGGAAATATCTAAAGAAATGGCAGAAACAATGCTTGCGTTTTGTGGTAATTGGCTTGAATCGTTAACGCAATCAGTTCAAGCGCATAAACCAATTGCCAAACTTAGTTTTACCAATCAGCGCAAAATTAAAGATGGAAAGATGCCCACTTACGATTGGACTACGGTAATTGTTGAAGCCGCAAAGCCTAAAAATGAGTATCAAGGCGGTACACACGCAAGCCCTAGATTGCATGACCGCAGAGGGCATTTAAGACGGCTTAAAACGGGTCAAACTTGTTGGGTTAAAGCCCACAAAGTTGGCGATATAACAAAAGGTATTGTTTTTCACGATTATGTAATTCAAAAAGGTCAAATATGAAAGATTACGAATTTACCTTTAACGCCACAACAGGCGCGGGCGGTGAAACCGTTACTTGCAAAATGTCATACGAACGGGATGAACACGGCACATTTTTTGAAAACATTGAAGATGTAACTTATGAGGGCATCAGCATCATGGGCTTGTTAATTGATGAACAATATAGCGAACTAGAAATGGTTGGCATTATGAAGTTGGCTACACATTTAAAAGAAGAATCCGACAGGGCGCAAGAACCATGAGCAAACAATGGGGATTGATATTCTTGTTCCTGATTGCCTTTTGGGGTTGGGTAATTTTTATCCTAAAGGGCGCAATATGATGCCGCAAATAGACATTGGCGCACGGTTTGCCAATCATAAGTTCAAACTTTGCACCAAATGCCACATAAGCAAACCGCCCGAAGGCGGCATAGAAATGGGCATTAAATGGATTTGCCAATCATGTTGGAACAAGCGCATTACAAACAAATACCTAAGACAAAACCAAGCAAAAAATGCGTAAACGCACTAAACGCAAATTTTGGGCATTGCTAGACCCAATCGCACATGGCATTGTTGGGGCTAGTTATACACCTAGACATTTGCTAGACAAGTTAAGGCTAACCGAATACGCCGCTTTGGAATCAATTACCAAAGGCAATGGCACGGTGCAGGATTGGCGAACCCTAGTAGATGTTATGAACCTTGCGGAAATGATGGCTAAGAACGGCATTGGCCCTGAAGTGTTACCCGTATGCGAAAAAGCCCAAGAAAGCCTACACAAAGCCGCTATACGCTACCAAACAACCCTAAAGATGGGGTTAGATGGCATTGGCATACAAGCAATTCGGGAATTACTGGAATATGCCGATTTGCAACAAGGAAGCATTACCCGCGCAGAATTTGAACGGTATGTGCAAAAAACCCAAAATTACATAAAATCAAACGGTAACTTAGTGGTAGAAATTGAATGAGATTCCCCAAACACCAATACATCCGTAGTTCTGACCTATTACGCAACGCCCGCGAAATCCCATGCCAACATTGCGGCGCAGACGATGGAACGGTAGTAGCCGCGCATACTAACTGGCAAGGCGGTAAGGGTCGGGGCATAAAAGCCGATGACAACCTAATTGCAAGCCTATGCTACCAATGCCATGCCGAAATAGACCAAGGCAAAGGATTAACCAAAGAAGAACGTCAAAAGATTTGGCTTTACGCACATAAGGAAACGGTGCGAAAATTACAAGGATATGGCTTATGGCCTAACGATGTTCCACTACCTGAAGGACTATGATGGTTAAATTCCGCGCAGAAGCCGCCCAAAGCGACCCCGTAATGCAGTTTGTTCAATGCTTATTGCATAGCGTAACCAACGCGCACATCCTACATTTCCAAAGCCTAAGTTACTCTCAGCACATGGCATTGGGTGCGTATTACGATGAAGTAAGCGACCTAGTAGATGGATTTGTAGAAGCGTTCCAAGGTAAGTACGGACTATTGACCAAGTACCAATCGGATTACCAATTGCCCGACAATAACCCCGTAACCTACCTAACATACTTAAAAGAAGAAGTAGCGACCCTGCGCCGCGCATCAGGATTCCCGCAAGATAGCGAACTACAGAACGAAGTAGATACCATTGCTAACCTGATAAACAGTACGTTATACAAACTGCGATTCCTAGCCTAATGCCATCAGTACCCACTAACGGTAAGTGTTCATCATTAGGGTGTAAGAACCCTAGAAGTAAGTTGAACACCTACTGCTTAGAACATGGCGGCATGGACAATATGGCTAGGCGCGAAACAGATAGCGCATACCAAACGCCATTATGGAAAAGCATTAGGGCAGTACAGATAAGCAAACAACCACTATGCCAAGGTTGCCTATCACGCAACATAGTGGCATCAGCAAAGCACATAGACCATCTGTTTGCTTGGAAGCACATAGGTAGCCATGCGTTCAGCCGCAACATATTCCAATCCCTTTGCCACAATTGCCATAGCCAAAAATCAGGGCTAGAAAAGCAGGGAATCTACAGGCACTACGCCCAAGATGGTGCTAAAGACTACACAAAGAACGATTATGCGTATATGTTGCATCAATACAACACAGGGTTGGAATAGTAAGCCTTTTGTTTTAGAAACTAAAAAACTTTGGGTTTGCCTGAAAG
>Ga0222712_10001208_pt1 | contig 32844 bp, 40 predicted proteins | sample C33_657DmetaG_FD_165043 | JGI IMG/M metagenome (GOLD analysis project Ga0222712, IMG submission 165043) | Estuarine water microbial communities from San Francisco Bay, California, United States - C33_657D | ecosystem: Environmental > Aquatic > Marine > Unclassified | place: USA: California...
AAAAATAGGGTGTGGTAGGTGTGGCGGACTCATCCATAATGGTCATGAAAAAGCCCCCAGTTACGGGGGCGTTCATTTTAGAATGCTTGCATGATTTTACGGGCGGTCACGTTGCCATTTTGGGCTAGTGAGCGGGTAATATCCTGGAATTGCTCCAGTGTGATAAAGACATGCTTGCTTGGGATGCTGTTCTCCATACCGGCCATCGCTTCTGGCAGCTGCACATCTTTACCTAGCATCGCTCGAACCCACTTAAGAGCATCACCGGGGGCGGCTCCGTAAAGGGCTGCAACACTGGCCACGGTTATGTATATGGTTGAGTTGACGTTACAAGCTTGAACGTGATAATGGGCCAAAGGAATCTGAATCAATACAGCGGGCATTGCAATACTCTCTTAGCGTGACTAAAGTTATGACTCTAAAACTGGAGGCAGGGTTCCAGGCACTAAGGTTCAGTCCGCCACACCTACCACACCCTATTTTTAGGGTAGGGTGTTGGCAGGCTCATCCGTGGAAAGTGCCATTTCCCTAGGAGGCTAGAACTTGCCACACCCTACCACACTCTACCACCCCCTATTTCTAATAAATAAGGAGAAGAATGGAGGGAGGGGAGGGGGGTGGATAGAGGAGAGTAGTTTATAAGGAGTTTTTAAAACAGGGGGTGGTAGAGTGTGGCAGAGTGTGGCAAACCTGGAAGTGCTACCACCAAAGGCTTTCCACTGTTCAGTCTGCCAACACCCTATTTTTTGGGGGTGTGGCGGGGAACATCCTGACAAAGGCAACGTTATATGTTATAATAAGGTAGTGTTTCAGGATTCCCTATGTACTCAAAACGTAATTTGGATGCGATGCTGCGCCAGCGGGCCGGTGATGTGTTCCCGATTTGTGCCGATGTGGTTTTGGTTGAGTGGCTTAATATCGCTGAAGAAAAAGTCAGCTATATTTTAAGCATCTACCACGAATCGGATGACGCGCCTGAGTGTGAGGTAGATGGGGGTGCTACATGGCTGAGTCTGTACGGTTACGCCTGGTTACTGAACCGATTAAAGCCACGGAATTACCAAGCAATGTTGAGAGATTTATCGGTGCATATCTAATGATAGTTGGTGAATTCTTGTTCGCGGTTAAAGTCAATGACAATATATACCCAAGTCCATTCCGAGCGCATGCTGTGTTAGTCCACGCGCTAAAGCTCAAAGACTTTGAAGCAAAGCAGATAATCAGGAAGTACCTTGAAGCCGGTCATCCTTATTCAGGTACATCTTGGGACACTTACTTGTCCACGGAAGGGCTGTACTTGCTGAAGAGGTTTTTGTCGGCTGAAAAGGCACAAGAGCTTCAAGACGGGCTGGATTACCTGCTTAATGTGTGAAGAGTAGCTGCCCCCCTGGACTGGGGGGCGTTTATTTTAGGTAGCCAAAAATGCATACTTTTTTTGTACCGATAGAGGGTAAGGCAAAACCGGCGGGGACAGTATTCAATGGGCGCATTTCCATGAACAAAAGAGGGTACTCGGAATGGAAAGCACTGGCTGACGCATCATGCAAGTATCTCTCAGGAAATGAACTGCCTAAAGGGTTAATGCCTTACGGTTGGGCGATTGTACACAGTAACCCAAAATGGAACCGAGGTGATTTACTGAATTTGGCCGGTGCTTCTATGGACACGATGGTCAGGCTAGGGGTTGTGCAGGATGACGCCCCACGGTGGGTGAACAAGCTGTACACATCACTGGACAGGGGGAACGCTGGGATAACGATTTATATCTGTGAAAACCGAGTGGAGTTTGTGGAGTTACTATGCTTATTGGCTTGATTCAGACTGCGACAATCATGGATGCCACTCCCAAAGCGGTGGCTAACACGGTTAAGGCTATAAAGGCAGCCAAAGTGCTGGGACTGGATATCGAGACGGGGTTCATAGGGGTTGCGCCATTGAAAAAAGATGGCTCAGTAGATTATGAAACCTTGAACCCTCTGACTGGAGCCATTCGTTCCATCCAAATATGCATTCCGTCGCTTTCATTGGGCGGGCAAGTGCCGGTGATGCAACTACTTGGCGATGAGTGTGAAGGATGTGAAGTTTTGGATGCGTTGCTTGAGCATGTCCAGGACAAGTCCAAAACGACCGTAATTCACAACGCGCTATATGAAGGGGAATGGTTCCTGCACAAATATGGAGTGCTGATAAACAATGCGTTTTGCACGTTGGTAGCGCATCAAATTGAGACTGCCGGCTTAGCGGATTGCATTGCCGGACTTTACGGGGGGTCAGCCAACAGCCTTGCCACGGTGACAGAGCGGAAACTTGGAATAGGGATAACCAAGGAATTGCAAGTGTCAGATTGGTCAAAACCTCTGACTCCAGAGCAGTCAAAGTACGCCATGTTGGATGCCTATCTTGTTGTGCGGCTGTACGAAAAGTTCAAATATTTGCTGGATACGCCAGCGGCCCGCGCTGAAATGGGCAGTTTGGGCATGTTCATTGTTTTAAACACTCGCGGGACACCGGCGTCAATACAAAAGCTGAAAGAATTGGAAGCTGATTATAGCCGGATATTAGCCAAACGTAAATCGGAACTAATTAAGGAAGCGGACAGTTTGATGACTGAGGAGTTGCGGGCTGAGATAATGCCCAAAACCTTGAGCAAGAAAAAGCGGCTGGAATGGGAATTTAATTTAAAAAGCCCGCAGCAAGTAAAGAAACTGTTGAACAAACTTCTGCGTGAAGCCGGTATGGCGGAGATTGAAAAGACGGATGCAAGCACATTGGAGAAACTGTATCTACCATTTGCTCAAAAGATTACGGAGTACCGCACCCTGAGTAAATTGCTGGAATACGCTGAAGCTTTTGTTAGCAATTACCGAGAATCTGACCGAGCTGTTTTATGCAAATACTCGGTTCTAGCTTATAACGCAGCGGCAGGGCGCTCATCAGCCAGCAACGGAAGCTTGCAGATTGTGGCAAACACTTCCCCTCTCTTAGCATCTGAAAACTTAGGCGGCCTAAAAACGGCATTCCTGCACCCCCGGATTGAGCGCGATAAGTATGGCACATACAATGATGAGGAACATGTTGCCATAAAGTGCGACTTGCCAGCGTCTCACCTTCAGCTTGTGGCAGCACTGACGGGTGATGAATTGCTCATGTATTGTCTGAGTAATGATGAGAAGGTTCACTACCACACCCTAAACCGGATGCTGCAACTGATGGGTGTGGACAGTAGCTTTCAGATGGTGAAAACGTGGTTTACTAAACCTAACCACGGGGGAGTAACATTCCAGCGGGGGGCGACGCATATTACTGAAGCCGAGATGCAGGCTTATTACGTCCTAGCCAAAAACGTGATTTATTCGTTCATTAACTTTGCTGGGGCTATTAGTCTCAATAACACTTTCTTGAAAAAGAAGATACACACCACGGTTGATGAGTGCCGAATCTTCTTGCAAGCGTGTAAAGACATGTATAAGAGCGTTTATAACTTTCAACGCGAGATTGCACGAACGGCGGAAAGCAACGTTGAGGTTTTATGGGATGAGCCAGAGCATGATGAGGAATGCAATCGTCTGGCAGGGCTGTACGGTGCCCATGTGAGTAAACGGGGGGCTTCCTTCCTAGCGCGGGCCGTGTCGAAAATAATGCCAGATGGGCGCAAACTTTACTTCACTGCCAAGGCTGTGATAGATGACAGTATCGACGTTGGGGATGATTCCGCAGATGAGGTCACATGGAAGTGCCGGCCATCCAATATAGTGGCAGCCCATTGGTTAGCGACTGAGGCAACAATCATGAAATCGGTTGGTGCGCGGTTGATTGATGCTTTCTTGGCACGTCCTGAGTGGCAGGCGTCAGTGCGAGCGTTTGCGCATGATGAAGTGGTTATATGGGTCAAAAAGTCCTACGCTCCAGATGCCGCACAGCTTTACATGGAATTTGTCACAGAGGAGTTTCGCAAGTATGTGCCATTTTTCCAGCCTGAATCTCCAGTTGTGATGAAAAATTGGGAGCATAAGTATTGATAGTCAGAAGCTGTTTCGTTATAATAAAGGAGTAACGAAACAGCGAGACACAAAATGCACTGTGGATTCCCAAGAAAATTTCTGGATTTAAGTACGGTGGACGCCATCGTAAAAGATGGCGTGACACTTTACCGGCTTGAGGATGCTATCACCCAATCGGGAGTGATGTCCGGCAGAACCAAGTCATCGCTAAATTACCATATTACCAAGGTGCTGAGTACATTTGGCGAGTACCCGCAGTATACTGTTGGGATACGGCGTAAAGGAGAAGGGGGAGTGTTAACCTTAAGTGGCACTTTAGCACAGCCTGGACATTATGTATGTGAGGCGCTACTGTACAAACTGCTTTTTCTCAGTACCCTTCAAGAGTTCCAAAGATGTGTGGAAGATATCATCACAGAAGTTGTGCCGCAAGTGATGAAACAGGGTTGGTATATTAGCCCAAACTTGAGTGCTGAACAAAAAAATCAAATCTTGAAAACCTTAGCTAATTAGGCTACCTAAAATGACTACTTGTAAGCTCTATGTTGGTTGTGACACTGGAAACGGTCTGACTAAAGTTGCCTTCTCTGACGACACCGGCAATTTAAAAGTCGTAAAGTATCCAAGTTATGTGATTCAAGTGCCAATGGAAGATGTCGCTAACGGCTCTTACGCAAATCTGAGTAATGGGGCAATCATTACTTACGTTAGCGGGCCCCGGAAAGATTTAGTTGATACGTCATGGTTATTGGGTAACACGGCATACACCAATTTCCCGGACACTCGGCGGGCTGTTGTAGAGTCGAATGATGGCAAGGTGCTATATGGGCTGCAACTTTTCTTAGGCAGCCTTGCTATGGCTGGTTTTGTCGGTCGAGAAACTATCCATATACGCCTCTGTGTGTCTGTCCATAACAAGATCGCCTTCCAAAAGGATATTGTTGAGGCTTATAGCGGGTTGCACCAAATAAAGCAAGCTGAATCCTCACAATCTATTTGGGTTAATATCTCAGCGGCTTGTGTTGAAGAAGGTCGTGGAACGATATATTACCTGATACAAAAGGGGATTATCACATCAGAAACTCCTTTGGCAGGGTTGATAGATTTAGGGGATGGCACTACTCGTGCGAGTATGTACACCATCGGGGACAAGAGTTTTACGGTCATTCCTGAAAGTGTCAAAGTAACCAACACCGGCGTGCGAAATTTGCTGCGACGCATGGCTAATCACAGTTCTTTGACAGAACCATTGCAGAGCAAAGTTGACCAGGAAATAATTCGGGTTAGCTTGGAAAATAGTGCCAAAAATGGCATGTATTATGGAAACACCGCCGTGGGTTTGACAGAAGCTTATCAAGCATGCCTTAAAGAGTGGTTGGATTCAAGCGTGCGGCCCGCAATAAGCGCCTTAGATTCCTGGAAAGCCGTCGCGGTGATTTACACAATTGGTGGTGGCACACAACTTCCTGGGATTGAAAAGTTACTGTACACACCCAACAAACTGACGGGACGCCCACGGTTCAACGTAACCCCAGAACCCCAACTGAGTAACGCAATAGGGCTATCAAGTGCTGCAAAAAGGATGGAGAAAGCATGAAAGGCGTTAAAGTATATATGAGTGACGAACTAGTTAAAAAGCTTTTCCCAGATGGTACGTCAAAAACCCTCTTGGAAGTGCTGGATACCGTAAAAAGCCCAGAATTTAAAGCAATAGCATCAAGCCTGGGTTTGGCTGATAAAGATTGGGCGATTGTGTTTAAATTGGCGGTATGCAACTGGCAAAACAAAGGGCCAGCAAGACATCCCACAGTGCCGCCAAACGGACTAGACATTGACATTGACATTTTCAGCTAAGTTTTGAACCTCTGACTAACCTCAGAGGTTTTTTGTATGCAAACTTTGGTTTTTTGTATGAAAAGTAAACTTTGTGGGGCCATTTTGTGTCATTGGGGTGTTAAAGGGGTACTTTGGGGGTTAGTCACAGAGTAATTAACCAGTCACAAGCTAAATAACCGGGGCAATTTAGGTCAATATGTGGGTGAAAGTACCTCAAATAATCCCAAATTGGGTATACAAGTTAACTTGTTCTGCACTAGTAGAGGTATCAAAAGTCCCCAAAATGGTCTAAAAGGGTCTAAAAGGGTGTTTTTCCTTATAAGTAGATGCTCAGACGCTTGAAGTTTATGTGTTATAATAATGGCATGAGTTTGAGACTTGAAATGAACCCAACTTTTAGAGCTAGATTGCATTGCGCGGCACACTGCCTGTCAACCACGTTGGCAACATGCTCGTGCTGGCTCACAGGAAGTATAATTGGCCAATTCCTTGCCGGTGTTGCTATTTCCTTATCCCTAAGCGCTTTAGCACCGGCTGCTATGTTAGGTCTGGCCATTGGTTTCGCCACTTTGCCCACATACATCATAGTGATAACCAAATGAACGCTCAAAAAATCGTTAGGAAGTACAGCCTGCAACTTGCGTTGATACTGGCTAGCGGAACAGTCGCGCTTGCCGCCCTTATCAGTTGGTGGAGTAACAGTAAACCACCAGAAGTGCTTGTCACTCCGACACTTGATTGCAATAGCGATTGGCTGGTAACAGAGTCTCAAGATATTGACTACTCGGTTGACCAAATCAGACTCTACCTTAATAACAACGACCCAACATTGTGCCACGGTCAAAGCATGGTAATGGCACAGGTTTCTATAATGGCCAACCGCTATTTCGCTCAAGCCATCGTGGATACCAATAACCCAAAGCACCCATGTAACCGAAACACAGTAGCGCAATGTCTGATAACCTACGGCAGGAATATCACCAAGGAAATGAAGGCTTCTCAATCACCGGCTACAAAAGCGGTACTGATGCTGAGACTTCTAGCACTTTCTCAAGCTGTGCGGTCGCATATGACAAATTCGCCACTTCCAAATGTCAAGGGCCCCGATGTCAACTTTGCTATCACTCTAGTGGATAACCTTGAGAGGGATATGAAGGCGGCACTGACAGTCAGTGAGGAAGGACAGGCAATACAGAGAAGGAAAGACAAAGAGCAGGCTAAAAAGGAAAACGCCGCGCTGGAAAATGAAACAATCGAACTAAAATAATTTAGGCAGCCTAAAATGAAAGTTATCTTGTCAATTATAGCCCTAAGCAATCTTTTGGTTGGACTGGCACTATTCCATTCAGCCTCCCAACGATTTCCACAAGTCAATACCGAAACTGAACAAATGACAGCGGCTACCGGTGGAAGGCAAGTGAGCATTATGGCTCCCGCTCCCACGGCCAATCTGCAATGGGGAGTAGGGCTACTATCAGCGGCCACTGGTGCGGCAGCCGGTGTGGTGGCAATGAGGAACCTAGCGGCGGTGGGTGAGCGGCCTGTGGATGAGGTGGATGAGGTGGATGAGGTGGATGAGGTGGATGAGGTGGATGAGGTGGATGAGGTGGATGATGCGCCGATATTTTCATGGCTGCCCCAAAAACAACCAGTCCAACCTGTTTTTAATAGCCCATTGCTAGATAGCCAAAATAACCCCCAACTTGCCAGTGTTATAAAAGCCGGTGCGCTTTTGGTATGCGGGCCGCAAGGTTCTGGTAAATCAACACTTATCGGCGGGATTATAGCGGCGAGACTGCAAATGGGGCATGAAGTAATTGTCTTTAACCATCACGCAGCCTACCAAGAATACGCACCGCTGAAAGTGTATGGAGCCGGCAACAAAGGATTGAGTTTTGATGAAATACAGCAAGGCTTGGTTTGGCTAAAAGAGGAATTGGAAAGAAGGTATGAGATGCGCTCACACCCACAAAACCCTGACGGCAAGTGGGATTTTGAAAGTCAACCAATAACGGTGATTTTTGAAGAATTTTCATCGTACTCCAGAAAACTGCCTGACCCCGATATCATGGCGGAATTAATGGGGGCTTTTACAGAAGAAATTCGCAAGGCTTGTATTTTCCCCATACTGACTGTTCACTCTCTCAGTGCCCGTAAAGCCGGTGGTGGAGTTACTGGTATTGTCACCGAACTCAAGAATAACTTTCCTCGGATTATTCTAGGCAATAAACCGGGGCCCAATGGAGAAGGCATGGTGCCGTCAGGGTTCTGTGAAGTGTTCATACCGGGACAGATGAACGCCAAAAGTGTCAAGGTGCCCCACCGCTCTGAAATGGTGCCGAATCCAGATAAACCATTAGACTTCACTTCCTTAGTACGCCCGACTAAAGGCGGGATTGCTGACTTGGCTAAAGGCAAGCAAGTGCTGACGTTAGAGGCTGCTATGGAGGCTGGTTACAGTCAGGAAGAAGTGTTGAGTGAATTCGAGAGGTTGGGACAAACTGGACAAGCTCTACTTAATAAAGAAAAAACCACAATGCGCTTGACAAATCTAACATGATTAACTATAATATAGACAGTGACGGAAGGTTCTAGTATGTCTGAAGAATTTGGATCAATGATGGGGATGGGCGGCGGTTCCCGTAAAAGCAAGAAAGATTGGAAAGCGGAAGTCGAATCATCTGACTTCGCAATAGGCGGTGTATTTAGCTTCCTGTTTTGGGCAACTGTCAAACAGCCCGGTAAAACCTTGCTGGGCATCTTTGGAGCTATCGGGGTATTTTCGTCAATTGGGCCGTTCATGATGGGTATTGTGGGTTTGGGTGTTGCTGATAACGCACCCCTAACTCAAAAAATGGCTAATGGAGCATCTTTGGGGATTGTGCGACCGGTGGTGAATGGATTTGCTTACGCAGTCACAGCCAACAGTTTGCAAGAGCAAAATAAATTGGCCAACCCTAAGAGCAATGGAACGTTAACGACTCAGCAAGTTAAAGCGCTGAGTGGCTACACATCCACCAAAATCATGTATGTGACCAACAAGCAATAGATAGACTAAGGGGGATGCGGGGCCCCCTTTTAACTTTATGAAAATAACACTTTGGGCTCCTGTTATTGTGGTATTCTTGGTATTTGTAGCTGATAGGGCCGCGCCTGGTTACGGGAAGTTTGCACTTTTAGGCGGCCAAAAACAGCTACTTTCCTTCATCAATGAAAACCCGCAATGCGATAAACCCATGACCGCCACAGAATTCCAAAAATTGAAAACCATGAAAGGCCAAACGGTTGCTCAAGTTATCAAAGCTTTCAAAGGTTCTTACTGTCCGGGAAGCACAATACAGTTGGATTTCAATAAAAAACAGATTGAGCCAATATTTGAGGAAGGTAAGCTTAAGGCATTGAAGGTCATTTCGTTATGAGACTGCAATTAGAAGACATCAAGAATCTACCGCCAGAAATCCTGTACAAGATTATTGACAGGAAAAGTCGCAGTGAATCCCTACAAGAATGGATATCATGCCTACTGACGGTAGCAATGACTATCACCATTACGGTGCAGCCGGTGAATAAATTTCTTGACGATATGATTCAAATAGCCAAAGTAGGCCAAATTAATCTGGTGTCCAACAGCTCGCTGGGCGAAAACAATATAAAGATTGCTCGGATGGCGGAAAAGATGCGTGGGACTTATACCGGCAACGGCCCAGATGGCGGGATTAACGCTTGCGCTTGGATGAGCAACGGTCACGTCATAAAAGCGGCACTTGGCGGCACCTTAGGGGCCAACCCAAACTGGGTGCCGGATATTGAAAACGATTTAAGGAACGGGTACGGCAAAGAGGTAACAAAGAAACAAGCTAAACCGGGGGATGTGATAATCCTGGTAAATGACACCCAAGGGCACATAGGAATTGTTGTCGAAAAGAACGGCAGGCTACGAGGGATATCCACTAGAAGTCGCGGCCCAAATGGCCCGGATTATAACTGGGATTCCGATTTAAATTTTGACAACTACTATAAGACCGACACGAGAATTTATCGGGTATTGAAGGTGAGAAAGTAAAATGTTAAAGCACTTGATAAACTACGGTTGCTTAGGGCTGGTGGTAGCTTTCGGGGTCAAAGCTATAAATATCCCAAGCGTTAAAATGCCAGTGGGTATGGAACAGCCGAATACGGCGGCAGACAAAAACGTGGATATTTTGATTAGCGCGATAATCAAACAGGAAAGTGGGCGGCAGTACAACTTAGTCAACCCGCATTCAGGCGCACTCGGTTTTGCGCAAGTAATGCCTGAGAATGTGGGGCCGTGGTGCAGGGAAGCCGGCTTAGGAAATGTGACCCAGCAAGAATTTCTAAACAGCCCTTCGATACAGAAAAAAGTCATTAGATTTAAAATTGGGCAGTATTATAAAGAAGCCCTTAAACTGGCCAACGGCGATACTCAAATCGCTGCCCGAATGGTAGCGTCAGCTTGGTACTCTGGGCAGTATAAGAAATACAATGATACCCGCAAGCAATTTTACCCAGATAGTCTAGGGGTGTTACACGAATACCCATCAATCGACACCTATACTATGCTTGCGCTGAAATCGGCGAAAGCTATGGGCTTCAAATGATAAAATTAAACCAGAATTACCTTCCTGAAACCGACCCCCGAATCACCGGGGGTTTTTAATGACCATTATGGATGAGTTCGCCACACCCCCCAAAAATAGGGTGTTGGCAGACTGAACAGTGGAAAGCCTTAGGTGGGGGCACTTCCAGGTTTGCCACACTCTACCACACTCTACCACCCCCTGTTTAGAAAACTCCTTATAAACTACTCTCCTCTATCCACCCCCCTCCCCTCCCACCATTCTTCTCCTTATTTATTAGAAATAGGGGGTGGTAGAGTGTGGTAGGGTGTGGCAAGTTCTAGCCTCCTAGGGAAATGGCACTTTCCACGGATGAGCCTGCCAACACCCTACCCTAAAAATAGGGTGTGGTAGGTGTGGCAGACTCATCTATAATGGTCATTCTACCATTATGGATGAGTTCGCCACACCCCCCAAAAATAGGGTGTTGGCAGACTGAACAGTGGAAAGCCTTAGGTGGGGGCACTTCCAGGTTTGCCACACTCTACCACACTCTACCACCCCCTGTTTAGAAAACTCCTTATAAACTACTCTCCTCTATCCACCCCCCTCCCCTCCCACCATTCTTCTCCTTATTTATTAGAAATAGGGGGTGGTAGAGTGTGGTAGGGTGTGGCAAGTTCTAGCCTCCTAGGGAAATGGCACTTTCCACGGATGAGCCTGCCAACACCCTACCCTAAAAATAGGGTGTGGTAGGTGTGGCAGACTGAACTATAATGGTTGAAGTACATATTGCGGTTAACGATGGGTTACAAAATTCCACTGTCAATTGTCCGACAAGATAATGCTGACCATATCAAAGCGCTGCCCGGTATCTCCATAGAGGATTCTGAATTAAATTACACGGCAGAGTTTGTTTGGGAGTTTATCCGTGACAAAACCTCTGTTCCTGTCTTAGTCATTGACCCCAACTTGACCATTCCAGTAATTTGTGTCATGATTGCCCGATTCGCCCGTTACTACAAAGTGGTTACTTTGGGAAACTTGGTAATCTCATCAACTTTTGTAGACTACTCGGTGGGGCTGAGGGTATAAAAAAGGGGGCTGCTACTGCCCCCCAATCTTATTTGCCAAATTTTCTAGTGTTTGACATATATTTAGTTTTTCTTTATCCCCCCAAAAACCTGTTTTTGAGTAAGCCACGATTATAATATTATCCCGGCCTGGTATTCGATGGTAAAGCGCATTAACTTGCCCCGACGGCGCTGATATATTGTATTCGGGGCAACTTTTAACTATCCCCTGGAATTTCAGCGGTGCCATAATCCCCGCAATATCATCAAAACTTGCCCCGCTGGTAAAAATAACGGCAAGGTAAGTCGGTAATATCAGGACTATCAGAAACGCCAATATAAAAATCTGTTTCAGAGTAAATTTTTGCAGCAGCCTTTGTAAGACTACTGCAAACGACTCAAACTGTTTCATCAGCTTCCTAGACCTAAAGATGTCCTAATAGATGCCAGTTGGTTGACGCTGTTGATTTCGTAGATGTAGTTAATGGGGTCAAACTTCAGCTGCACCGTGCCCCCAACACTGACTTCTATATAGTCAACTTTAACAGTATGCTGGTATTCGCCACCCCCGTCAGTAAAGGCACCCAAGGAAGTGTCTTCCATATACCCTCTGACAGTGATTGTGGTGGTAGTGAAAGTTTCACCATCAGAACTTTCACAGCCTGTAAAAATAAAGGTTGTGCGCCCGATACGAGCCAATAACCTTAAAGCTGCCGTGGTTATACCTTTGGTGGTAAACTCAAGGTTGCCGATTTCATACCCTAATGGGTAGGGAATATTGGCCAAATAGCCAACCCGTTTGTCATCATTAAACTGCCTGGAAATCACCGGCAGCTGCACTTCAGTACATTCAATGTTGACATCGGTGGTTGGTGTAGGGGTGGCACCGTTGGATATTCTTAGATTCCAAAAATTAATCATGGCTGAAAAGTTAAGTTCACTGTCAGGGTTGTGCCAACTTTCAAAGATGCATCAATTCTGAACGCTAAAGTTGCGCTGGTTGGCGTAAATGTACAAAGATTTTCTACCAGCGTTGCTGTACCGCCGTTGATATCTTCTCTGGCAGCTAATGAAGCGCTGATAATGCTTGCCATCCCACGGGCCGTTTCTAAATTAACTGGGGTGCCAATTTGAGTTGATAGATACCCTCGCACTTCCTGAATGATAGAGTTCTCTACCACGGTTCTCATCAGTGGAGTGTCTTGTGTGGTTTGCCCGTACATTAGCGAATTAGAAAACCCCCTAATTAACAGGTTTGGCCATGTCACCGTGACAACCCCGTGCTGTATCAGCCAATCATAATCTTCTGGCAACAGCGCAACGGTCACGCCGGTGGCTCCACGCATAAACTCACCGTCAAAAGGCTGACCTAACTGAACTTGGCGGCAAATTAGGCTACCTAAATGTGATGACAGGTATTGAACCTCGCTGCCAACCGTGATAGCCGGGAACGCTATAGCCAAGAATCGAGACTTGGTGCCATAGCCGCTACTACTGGCTCTAGCGCTTTGAAGCGACTCAAAGTCTCCGACAAAATCTATGATTCCTAGGAATTGGTTGGACTGACACGCAGCTGCAAAACTGTCAATGGCCGTACTAGTTTCTGGGTAGATTACTACAGTAGGAATTCGTGGTAGAGACTCCAGTGTGTCAAAGTTGCCTAGTCTAATTGCCATGACACTGATACCGTATCCGAGCAAAACTTTGGCGCAATTAACTAGGGAGCCACTGCCGAATTGAGCCAAGTCGCTGAGAGTCAGGACATCAATAACCTCTCCAGAAGGGCCGGCGGTGCTGTTGCCAATAACGGCAGCCCAAACAGGGATTGAATTTTTAGATAACAGCATTGTAAGAAACTTGAGAGTTGGTTAGCGGGAATACTGGCGCTGAACTCTTCATGGTGCTGGTATGCTCAAAAACAAGCTCTCCGTAATGGCCGTCCGTTCCGGTGTAGACATTGGCCAACCGCCAGTCAAGGATTCCTGGCAACGTCAAAATATCAATGATGGTTTCCATTTCAGTGTAGAGTTGGGTCATCACCGGGTTTTTAAGTGTCACGTTGACGGTCATGACCATTTGGCGGTTAGGTGCTTGCCTGAATGTTGGGCAGCTAACCACAGGAATAGTAACGGGCTTGCCTTTTCTGACACCGGTTGGTGTGTAGTAGGGCAAGCCACTTATTTTTGAGGAAATTGAGTCAAGAACGTCCTGCAACATGCTGTTTAATTAACCGCCCGATTCTAACTTTGTCATTATCGGTGATGGCTAGAATCAAGCGCTGTGGCATCTTGGAAGTGCCCGTTTGGTGGAATTTAGCGTAAGGCACATTGGCTGTCAGTCTTAAACCCTCTTGCACAACATCAACCCGGATACCTTTTCTTAAGGGTGTGTAGTGGGTTAGGATTTTATCTTTGTTTTGCTTTTTTCTGGCGATGGTGTTTGGAGATAGTGGGGCCCATTTTTTACCGTAGGGGTCGTTAAAATTATCGAATTGCCTCTGGATGTCTGTCAGCTTTTTACGAGCGAATATTGATAGAGGTTTGATGGAATCTTTAATACGCCCGGTAATCTTTTTAACTTCTTCACGGTTTATCCGCACATCAACAGAAAAATCACTCATTGCATGTATTTCACCGTATCACTGGCCAGCACAAGTAACCAGCCAGTTTTGTCAGTCACAACTGTGTAAGGGCTTACATTGATTTCAGTGACTTTTAAAATATCCCCAACGGCAACCATACCTGACGCTGATTGAGCCACCTTGACAGTATCGCGGACATTGACATCTTTGTTGAATGGAGAAAGTACCCTGAATTTATAAAACTGCACTGAGCTGTCCAACAATTCCTGAGGGTAGGTTCTTACGTTACTGGTTGCCGCCGTTAAAATGCCTAAAAGCTGTCCTGAACTGTGAGTAAGGATAGTTTGATTTATTAGGCGACCTAAAAGGGGAGAGAAAGCGGTCATGCCGGTTTAGCAAAATCTCGGTAGATAATCCTGAGTGGTTGACGAACAATAATTTCTGACGAACGCTGATGCATCGCAACACTCCAGTGCATTATTGGATAATTCATCGCGTTAGTTGTTCGCAATGGGGCGGCATAGCGGCTGACCGTATCAGGGCTGCGCTGGTAGATAACCAGGCGGTCTTTATTTGTGCCTGCATTAAAGACGCCACCTTCTTCAAGCATCTCGTAAGAAAGCTCTGGAAGCATCTCAATATCGGAAAAGTAGATACCCTTTGATGGGTCAGTCAGCATCGAGAATGGAGTGATATTGGGGGAATCCACCGACAGCGGCTCAGTCAGTTGGCGATAAAGTGCCGGTGGGCAAAGCATGCTGAACTGATTTGGCGCAATCTTAGACTGCCTAGAAACGTTCCAAAGCAGTGAGTGGAAATAAAGGTACAGGTTTTGGGCTGTTAGAGTGTATGGCGATGTGGTTTCAACGGCTGTTGTGACATCAGGGTGTTTCAAGAAGCCTTTAAAATTGGTATCACCAAAAGCAATGGCTTTGTTGATATTTTCACCGATAATGCGACTGGCAGCCTGCATTTTTAATTGCACCGGCCCCAACGGTCGAGTTATTTCACCGACAGATTGCGCTCGCTGGTAATATGTGACTTCTTTCTCATTCCATACAACACTAATAGCCCATTCAGCGGAAGTCCAGCTGTGTGATGACATTAAGACATCAACTGTTGGGATGTCAGTGGCAATGCCGTTATACCGGGCTGCCATGCCGGTAAAGTCCTGACGGTACTGTTTGATAAAGTCAACTCCATCAGGAAGCTGACCTATGACAGGAACAAGCACGCCATTATAAAACCTTAGTTCATCCCTGACAGTTTGAAGAATCTCAGGCAGGACTAAAGTTAGCTCTTTTTCTAAAAATTGAATGCTCATTATTTGTTCAGTTTGATAATTGCCAAACCATTGCTGGTGCCGGAAATAAACATGGCGCCGCTAACCAAGTCGAGCCCTGTGCCAGCGGCAGAGGCAACTCCACCCAAAGTGGTCTTAGCCCCGTCAGCTGTGTGGCGGACATAGACATTATCACCAGGCTTAGCGCCGTTGGATTCGCAAGATATCCAAATATCCCCTTGAGTCAGAATATCTGCAAAACCCCCATTGGGGATGCCATCAGTATTACCGCTCTCAAGGTAGGCAGCATTTTTGGAAGTGTTGTAAACAGTGGCACCAACAATTAACTGACCGGTGGCTGACGGCAACTTGATGGTATTGTCGGTTTTATCTAAAGCTACAAGACGGCCAAAGGGGACACTTCCTGATGCTGTCCACTCTGGCACGGCTTGATAGATTGTCACTTTGTTCGTTGTCGCAATCTGTCCGGGCTGGCCAGGAACAGAGTAAAGACCAATTGAAGTTTGAAGCGTCATTTGACTTTCCGATAAGCTTGGGTTAAACGTAGCATGTAATCACCCTCAAAGTCTTTGGAGGGCGCGTCGGTTTGGGGAATATTAGGGGAAGAGGTTTTAGGCTGCCTAAAATCAAGCACAGCTTGGCACTCTTTCAGTGACAGAGATGACGCATCCTTGTTTGACAAGGCTGTTACCACTTTCTGCAATAGTGTCAGCTTGTCCCAGTTATAGTCAGGCTCAATACCGGCGGCAACTAGACTATCCCTGTGAGCTTGATGAAGGCTAACTAATTCAGCAACTGGGGAATCAATCAAAGCTCTAACCTCGCTACCGGCTCTACCGGATTGTGTAATAGCAATGTGGTTGTATTCACGCTTTGTCTGTTTATAAAGACTGTCAGACAAGGGTTCCTTTTCGGCAAAATAGCCGCTGCTGACTTCCTTAAGGTTGCCTTTTTCCAAAGCTTCTATGGTAGCTTCATCCCAAATAATCGCAGCGGCGGTCAGGTAACTGGGGTCACTGTCGTGATTTTCCTGGACAATTTCCTGCAGCACTGTTCCGACAGAATACTTGCGGCGCTCGGCTAGTGAGAGAACCATACCAGGGGGGTGTTCCAATGTTACAGGCACACCAACAAGACTGCGCATACTCTCGGAGTCAAAAAGGGTGTCCGCTGGGACTGTCTGTTTGTGTGAGCCGTAATCAAGCTCACCGGTACGGGCAACTCGTAACCAAGCAAGTAGCGAGCCGTCCGGAAGCTTTTTATAGTTTCTTACACAATCTCCACTGATGGAATCGAATTGAAGATTTGACATTTATGCTTTACAGAGCGGTTAACCATATAATAACGCGCTTAAGCGTTAATGTTGTGTCCGCCACACCTACCACACCCTATTTTTAGGGTAGGGTGTTGGCAGACTCATCCGTGGAAAGTCAGATTTCCCTAGGAGGCTAGAACTTGCCACACCCTACCACACTCTACCACCCCCTATTTCTAATAAATAAGGAGAAGAATGGAGGGAGGGGAGGGGGGTGGATAAAGTAGAGTAGTTTATAAGGAGTTTTCAAAACAGGGGGTGGTAGAGTGTGGCAGAGTGTGGCAAACCTGGAAGTGCTACCACCAAAGGCTTTCCACTGTTCAGTCTGCCAACACCCTATTTTTGGTAGGTGTGGCGGGCGCTACTGTAAGGGTATTGGGATTTAAATGTATGACCATAACGAAACATTTTGCCCCTTTTCCCCCTACCTCGACCCCCAAAATTGCCTGTTTCCGTGATTGCACTAGGGCTAAAAGACTTCCTTTTGGGGTTAAATGGCACCATTGTTTTCATGCTGTCACAACTAACTGGCACAGGCTTGTATGGAAAACCAAGGAAAAATTAACTGTGGAATCAGCGTGTATAAGAGTGTCAAAGCGTGAAGTAGCGGTTTTCTCTATAACTAGAGCTTTGTTCGCTATAAGTATTTGCTGTATAATAGATATAGCGCGGACGGCCCGCGCATATTTCTTAGGATAATCCTTGACAATCCTAAACTGAGCGTATATAATCAAGTTAAGCACTTGCACCCGGAGAATAATATGTCCACGGCAGTTACAACCAAAACCGTTGCCTTGATGGTCAATGATGCAATGAAAGCACTGACCAAATCTGAAGCTCTAACACTAGCCAATCGCAACACAGCTCAAAACTGGAAACAGCAAATTTTCACTGTAGACCAATTTGCATCATATATCTCTTGCGGCGGAACGTGGCGTCCTGGTATCAACAACCACGGAGACAAGAACGTATCGGAAACCATTAACCGGTTTAACTGTATTGCTTTGGACTTTGACGGTCTGCCTTTACCGGGGGAGGCTAAGCCAAGCGGTTTTAGTGATGGGGCTATGCTGACTCCAAGTGCTGCGATTGCCTACCGCACTCTCTCGTGGTCAAAAGAAAAGCCCTACAAGGAACGCTTAGTTTTCATCTTTGACCGCCAAGTAAATGCTGATGAGTACAAGACAATTTTCAAAGAGTTACGCAAGGTTTACCCTAATAGCGACCCAGCTTGCGGTGACAATATTCGCTTTTTCTTTGGCTCCAATCAGCCATGCCTGTTTTACCGTGACGTCACTCTTGAAGTTGACAGTATCTTGAATAGCGCCCCACAAGAAAAACCAAAAGAGAAGCGGGCTGCAACAAAGTCCAAGAAGACTTCTAAGCATCTGACAATGGCTGAGATTGTCTATCGTGATATTCTTAGCACTAAACTTGACGGTGACGTAGAAAAACTCTACTGTTTGTGGCCCCACAATTTCAAGGAACGGACTCCTGATGCGGAAGACAGTATCCTTAAACTTGAAGGGCGCAACCCGTTCTCAGCCACGGATAGCACCGGCAGTTCATTTGTGGTGACTCAGTTGGAAGGGCAGCTACCCATCTGGCATGACCGCTCAATGAATTTAGGTAGCCAAAATGGTTTCAACGGGGGAAATGGCGGAACCATCTTTGAATACTGGTTTAAACTGCACCCTGATTTCAAAAACAGTGATGTGCGATTCAGTATGGCCAGTGTGATTCTCAGCATCTACCGGCATTTTGAAGTCATGATGCCTGATGATTTCTTGATTGAATACTACCTTGATATTTTGCGCCACCGTCTTCCCGGAAAACTTCGTCTTAATTTGCTTGGCAATCGTGTTGAGTATGATGGCAAGCCTTTACCGGATGAGATTATCACTTGGTTTTCTAACAAGACTCTGATTACTGAAACTCGCGTTCAGGTTCTGTTGCAGTGCGTGCGAACAGTGGCTCGTGAGAATGCTTACCACCCTTTCAAAGAGTATCTGGAGAAGCTAGGAACCAAATATACCCCTAACGCTCAGCTCTGGGATGATTGCGCAACAGTGCTTTTTGGCATACCAAAGAGCAGCCCTTACCACGCACTTTACACAGCGTTCTGGCAAAAATTTTTGCTAAGTACCCTTGCCCGCGTGTACTACCCCGGTATTAAATACGATTGCTCCATCATAATACTGGGGCCGCAAGGTTGCGGTAAAACCGAAACTTTCCGCTATGCCGTGCCCCCACAATGGCACTACACCAACGGCTCTTTCAAGCTTGACCGCGATACGGTGCTGGCTAGCTGGCAAGCTGTTTTGGTCGGTTTTGATGATGTTGCCGGTATGCAGCATAAGAAAGAGGTTGAGGAAGTTAAAGCTTACCTGTCATCCTCATCAGCAATTGTGCGGGAACCTTACGCAACCACTTCCATAGAAATTCCCCGCAGTTGGAATGTCTATATGACCTCTAACGCATCCAAAGCCACGGGGGTTTTAGGAGACGTGACCGGCCACCGTCGTTTTAATATTATCGACACTGAATACTGCCTTGCGGGCGACATCAAGGTGCCCATTCCTGTCAAATACCAAATCTTTGGGCAACTCTGGCTATCAGCCCTAGAACATTTTAAACAGCTACCTCAGGAGGATTTGCACCAGTTATCTTCAGCCTTAAATATTGAGCCTGAGATGTGGGCGTTAAACCACGAACATAATGAGCAGTACCTCGCCCGTGGTGTCTTGCTGGAAGCGGTAGACCACGCACTGCAAACCAAATTGGGGCCCGGTGAAGATACCATAACCATGCTGCAACTTTGCCAAATGGTTGCCCCCGGTACTAATATGTCCTCTCGCGAACAGGGCAACATCGCACAGCACTTGCACAATTTGGGATGGCGTCGTGTGGATATGTGGGGCAAAGTAAATGGGCGCACGACTAAAAAACGTGTTTGGAAGCGTCCTGAAGAACAAGAAGACAAAGCACAGAAGGTTTTAGGCTACCAAAAAGTTGACATTGATTCTTACCTCTTGCCTTTAAAGGAGTCAGCCCCCGCACCGGCCCCCGCACCAAAACCTGCCGCACCGACCCCCGCACCAAAACCTGCCGCACCGACCCCCGCACCAAAACCTGCCGCACCGACCCCCGCACCAAAACCGCCCGCACCGACCCCCGCACCCGCACCGTCTCCTGAGGATGCTGAATGGGAGAAGCAAGTTCAATTAGAGCAAAAACGTCTGCGTGAGGAATTTGAAAGCGGCGTAACACCCACAACTGAATTGGAACCTGAGGAAGAAGATTACTTTGAGGCTCCTGACCCTGAAAAAGTCAAAGCCATTGTAGAGCGTGTACGGGCACGAATGGTTCTGATAAATAAAGCCGTAAAACCGGAAAACCCTTAGAACTGCATTGCTTGCAAGTTAAAGCTTGAGGTAAACCCATCCGCTGAGTATCTCATAGCATGCTCCCTGATAATCCAATAACCAGCCAGGGTTGTACCATCCTGCTGATACAACCGGCAGCACCTTCCTGGAAGCCACATATCGCCTAGCCTGCCGTAGGTTGTTACCCTTACTGATGCTATATTCTTGATTCCTTCGATCGTAGCTCCCCTGAGTCTTCTGTCTGCAGCACCAGCTTCATGGTTGTAACCCTCGCTGGCCAAATCAAGAGTATAGCCGTAGGTTGTGTAAGGAATTGTGTAGGTATAATAGGTGTTTGCTTTAAATAGCACATTGGTTATAAATTTTGGAGCGTCAATTGATGTGGTAGCCCGCTCAATCTCTAAAATGTCTGTGTCAACTATATATGGCAAATCCGGTTCATTCCAGTAAGCCTGAAACCACCTTGTGTATATTCGGTCATCCCATATGTAATTAAAATTCCCGTAATTTCTGCCAGTGCTAAAAAGCAAATCAGCAGCGGAAGTGCTTGACTTGTTCTCTACGTTCTGTTGAGGGTTTGAGGCAGTTCCTACTTGGTAAATTCCCGTTGGGTCATTGATTACTGGGTAATTCAACCTGACACCGATGTCGGCTATAGCGGCAATCTGGGTTAGAGATACCTGAGTCACGGGGGCATTAGTAACCCCTGGGATTTTTAACTCCACCGCATCCAAAGTGATGTACTCATTTGTGCGCCGATAAGAGTCAATATAAAATCTCCCCGGTTCTGTCGGAGTATAACTGGTATTTCTGTACACAGCCCCCCAAGTCAAGGGCCCGCATACCCCATCTTGTGTCAGCCCATACCAGCCTTGATACAACTTCAATGCTGTATTGGTGTCTGAATCAAAAACCGTTCCGGGAGTTTGCTGTAAAGCCCCGTGTTCTTTCAACAAAGTTTCCAGCAGCGTCACATTAGAACCGCTGCTCCCGGTAGACAGCGTTGGGGGAGGCGTAATAGCCCACAAGCTAGCGCCATAACCTAACCGAAGTGCAAATGAGTCCCCAACACCTACTGTTTGGTCATTGGACAGTATTAAGTTGCACTTTGTGACTTGATTTGCACTGACAACGACTTCCGCGCTGACAAGATTGTTTGTTCCGTCAATTACACTGGCCCCTTTATAGAATGTCAGCGTATGGCGCAATTGATTAATGTCGAACATTACTGGACACCTTCCAAAGATACTTGAGCCAATACAAACTCACTGTTTGTAACCCTTTCTGCAAGGTTATCCGTTACCTGAAACATGGCTTGCTTCCAGTCAACGTCGGTTTTGACTAAATAAAAATTCCCGTAGGAAACCCCACCTACAGTCACAGCTCTTATGGAAGTGGCTAGCGCTAGCCTATCCGCCCAAATCTGAAAGGCTTTAGCTCTATCGCAAGTCATAAACTCCAGATAAATGCGGGTAACATCCTTACCGGCATACTGAATAATGGGGTCATAGTATTTAGTTTGTAATTTAGGCAGCCTAATTCCGTAAGTCAGTTTTAAGGAGACTAACTCCCGCTCATCAATATCTACAACCCCCCATTTGGTTATTGTAGCCATTCAAATACTCCTGACAAATGTCAAGTCTAGTTTGTAAATATAGTCGTATTGACCGGTGCCGTCATTGACTATCTTTTCAATCTCCACATCCATCTTTTCTAAAGCCGCTCCCAAAACACCCACTGTGTAATCAATCAGCAACGCCCGCTGTAAATCCGTTGGCAACGCTGAGAAATAGGCTAGCCACTGAGCGTATTTTGCAGCGTCAACCCTCAGAGACATATAGAAATAGTCAAACTGATTGGCTTGTGGCACGGTCAATACATTGGTGTTAACCCTTTGGGACAGGTACTGATTGAGTGTCATCGTTGACCTAAATGACAGCATCTCGTGCCGCTCTATAGGAATTGTCCCGTAGGATGCAAAAGTCTGAAGAAATACCGGCATTAGGATTGCTTCCGATTTTTAAAAAATTCACTGCGACTCAGGTAATCCAAAAATTGCCCTTGTGCGCTTCTAAGCGAGTTGATAATTTCGGTGCCACTCATTTGAGAGCTAACATTGACAGTTTGGTTGTAATTAATTACCACCGACTGACTTTCATTACTGTTATTTACCGGTGCAGGTAGCACACCGCCCGCACTGACTGCTGACAGCACTGGTGACACATTTCCTTGAATGTTTGGTAATGGCAGCGACGCAAGTATAGATTTTAGGCGGCCTAATAACTCGCCGCCATTGATGTTTGCCGCAAAAGTGCCTAACAGCGCTTGCCCGGATTTGTCCAAATCTTTCAATGGCCCTTCCTTGGCCGGTGAACTGGGTAGCAGGTTACGAACTTGCTTGACACTATTGGACACGGCATTGTAAGCATTAGCCGCACTTGATGCCACCCCTTGAGCAAACGACTGCATCAAAGACGCGCCAGAGTTGAAAAACTGGGGGACGGCATTTTGCACTGCTGACACAGCTTGAGCCACAGCACTCTTGACATTATTTACCACCCCAATAACGCCCTGGAACGAATTAGTTGCGGCATTGACCATACCATTCAGCGTTGATATCAGGGTTGAAACAACACCGCCTACCGATTGAGCCACCCCATTAAATGCTTGCCCAACACCGGAAACCGCCTGGGTCACACCGCTGATTACCAACGAAAGGGCCGCTTTGCTCTGGGAGGCAACATTGGAAATGTACGCAATGGCCGGCTCTAAATTGGTTTTTGCTGCCAACGCAATGGGGGCCAAAATGGCTATTACTGAATTGCCCAACGAGGCAAAAGCACTGCCAACCGATTTTAATGCCGCCCATAAATTGCCCATAAGGTAGCCGGCTAGGCTGACTAAAGCATCTCTGCATCCCCCAACATTGAACGTCAGAGCTACCACAGCGGCAACGGCTGCAGCAATTAATCCAGGCACCGATATCAAAGCACCGCCCACAGCTGCAATGGCTGTACCCAAACCGCCTAAACCAACCGACAGTGCCCCTGTGACACTGCCCATACCAGCTAGGGCCGCACTGGCACCACCAACAGCACCGCTAATGGCTGTGAAAGCGGTTATCATTCCACCTATAGCCGTCACAACAGGGCCAATAACCGCTAAGCCCCCACCAGCAATTACAAAAAATTTTGCCCATTCCGGGTTGTTATTCAGAAAGGCTGATAAGCGCTGGGCTAATGGGGTCAGAACGGCTAAAGCTTGGCTTAACAATGGAACAAGCACTGAACCTAATTGCACCCCTAATGCCGTTAATTGAGCCTGCAAAACTTTCGACTGCATTGCAGGGTCTTGCATTTTAAGTCCAAACTCTGACTGCATTTTGGCCAAATTGGCTGTGTCATCGCCTGCAACTTTGAACGCACTTGAAAGTTTTGTCGTTTGAGTTGCTAGAGTGGCAATTTCTGATGAGGATGTTTTGCCAAATATCTGTATCAGCAAGCTGCTCTTTTGAACGGGGTCAGAAATACTATTTAATCTATTTAAAAACGTCAACAATGAGCCGGTTGCATCCTTGCTCATTGACTGGCCAAAAGTTGCCGCTGAAAATCCCATTGACTCAAAAGCCGCTTTCGCTTGTGGGGTGGCACTTCCTATGGTGAAAAGTTTTTCTGCAAAGTTTTGGAATGCCGTCCCCGCTCTTTCCGGAGCTATACCTACCGACTCAAACACGGAACCAAAGGATGCCACCTGGTTAGCGGTCAGCCCCATCGTCTTGCCAACAGCCCCAACCCTGGAAGTGAACTCCAAAATATTCGGGGTAGTCCCACCAATCTTGTCATCCAAAGCATTTACAGCAGCGCCAAATTTTTCAAACTCTGCCGTATTCTGTTGAAAGATTGTTTTGATGGCCCCAGCCTTTTTCGTGAACTCCCCAATAGGCACATCTGTAATACCGCTTAATTTGGCCAAAACCTGACCAAAAGCAGCAACCTCATCCTTAGCCACACCTAACTTACCCGCTTCCGCCGCAACATTGGCAAACTCCGTAGGCAGTAACCCCAGTGAGGGGGCCATTGTCAGAATTTCTTTGGAGAGCGCCGCTGTTTCCTTTTTAGTTAAGTCCAAAGTGCGTGCGGAATTATTCATGGCTGAATTAAACTCCACCGCTTTGGCTGTAGCTGCCCCCATACCAGCAACTATGGGCAGCGTGATACCGGCTGTCATAGCCCCGCCAATTGCGGCAAAGTTCTTGCCACTGAATTGGCCCATCATACTGTTGAATGCGGTCAGCGCCTGATTTGTTTGGAGCGCTACCAGGATTTCTAATGTGTCTGCCATTTGTTTGGGTTATTGTTGTGTCTGCCACACCTACCACACCCTATTTTTAGGGTAGGGTGTTGGCAGACTCATCCGTGGAAAGTCACAGTTCCCTAGGAGTCTAGAACTTGCCACACTCTACCACACTCTACCACCCCCTATTTCTAATAAATAAGGAGAAGAATGATGGGTGGGGAGGGGGGTGGATAAAGGGGAGTAGTTTATAAGGAGTTTTCAAAACAGGGGGTGGTAGAGTGTGGCAGAGTGTGGCAACCCTGGAAGCGCCTCCACCATTGACTTTCCACGGATGAGTCTGCCAACACCCTATTTTTGGGGGGTGTGGCTACTTATATAGCTGTTTGATGTACTTGACCATATACGGTAGATAACTGCCTATGGCCCAAAAGGTTAATTCGGTGGGTATCGAAAAATGGGCCCAAATTACTACGACATCTTGGGGCGCGATTGGGTAAAAAAAGATGTAAAGTGCTTAACCAAAATCTCGGCGTGGTGGAAACTTAAGTTATTGGAAATGTCCGCTATTTTGGTGTACTCAGTTTCACCCACTGTTTTCGCCTTGTAGCAAGTATGGATGGCCAGTTTCATTGCTTTGCCGGTATCCTCTTGCATCATTGCGCTGAAATGAAAATAAAAAGCCCCTGGCACGCTTTCTATTCGGTCAAACTCATAACCTTCGTAAATACAAGGCATCTCCACCGACAGAGCGCTGTTTTTTCCATTGATGGCCCCCATAAAAGCTAGGGTTTCCCAAAAATCTTTATCGGGGTCAAACTCTGTATAGGTTTGGATTAACCAGCGGTCAGCCTGCTCAGAACGCGATTTGCCTCCTAACCTGGACACATATTCAAAATAAGCGCTAAAAGGAATGGCCATATGGTATAGTATTAGATTAAACGTATTATAACGCGCTTATATATGTCCAATGACTTTCTAACAGCCTTAAAAAATAATAGTGATATTGTTGGGGCCCTTAATGAAAGTGGCATGTCTCCCAAAGAATATCAGACACTCTACAATTGCGATGAACAATTCCGTAAAAATGTGGATTCCGTTCTCACCGGCAAAACCATCTGTCTTGATGGGAGAATCCGGGAGATGGGTCAGCGCAAACTTTTAGACTTACTCGAACATGGTCAAACTGTTCGTAGAATAAAACGCAGAATGCGCTATGGCCCAGATGGCGATTTACTTTTCACTGATGTGACAACAGAATCCCTTGAAAGTGGCGCCCCAGAATGGGCTATCCGCGCTGCCATCCAACGAACTGAAATTGAGGATGCCCTGACTGTTCTGGCCAGCGAATCCCTCTTGCCAACCGATACTGTCCGCGCCGTTATGTCTCAACTGACAAAGAGCCGCCAGGACATTCATACCATCCTTGGCGGCGTTCGGGACGCTGCGACCGGCGATACAAATTCCGCCATCCTTGAAGCGCAGGCAGCTCTACTTGGTGTCACCCCTGAACAGCTTAATCATGCGTAAACTCTATAAAGCGCTTAGTTCCTCCTCTACACTTCCCGCTTTTAGGCAGCCTAAAAACTTCGACGGTTCCCCACTAACCGAGTTACTCTACCGCTCTCAGCTATTGTGGCTGACCGATTCCTCACAGATGATGATTGCTGAGAAGGGCCGCCAAATAGGTTTTAGTTGGGTGGACTCTTTAAAATCCGTCATTGAAGCCACTCGCCCCAATAACCCTCGGAACACCTACTACACATCTTTCAACCGCGATACCACCGAAAATTACATCCGTTACGCTACTAAATGGGCACAGTCTCTAGGTCACATCCTAGGTCAAACGGCTGGTATCCGGCTTATTGATGACAAAGATACCCTTATGTATCGCCTCAGATTCCTCAACGGTTTCAGCATCACAGCCCTTGCCGGCAATGCTGTCAACTTGCGGGACAAGTCTGGGGCCGCCATCGTTGTTGATGAGGCTGCATTTAGGCTAGATTTGCCATCCATAATTGATGCCGCCACCGCTTGTGTTGTTTGGGGCGGCAGTCTAAGGGTCTTTTCAACTCACTTTGGAATTGACTCACCCTTTAATACTCTCATCGGTGAAGCCCAACAGCGCAATTTTTCCCACCATAGAATACCCTTTAGACTCGCTGTTGATGAAGGGCTTTACAAACGTGTCTGCATTCGTACCGGTCAAGAATGGACTAAAGAGAAAGAGTCTCGCTGGGTAGATGGCATCTACAGAATGTACGGTGCCGGGGCTAGTCAGGAACTAGACTGCATTCCTTCCGATAATGGCGGTTTAGGACTCTTCAAAAATATTCTGTACACTTCCTGTGTTTCTAACCCCGAAACGGTTTTTCGCATCCGCAGTTGGGATTTAGCCGCCACGGAGAAAAACGGTTGCTACTCTGTCGGCTGTCTGATGTGTTACGACACTCTCAGCCGTTCTATAGTTCTTGAGGATGTTATTGAAGGGCAATGGGGGGCCCTTGATGGTGACAACATCCTCATCAGCACCGCCAAAAATGACGGCCCTTCCACATACCTTATTATTGAAGCTGAAGCCGGTAGCGAATCTATTCGATGGCAGCGTTATATCATTGAACAGCTTCGTGGCTACAATATCCAGTTTATTCGGCCATCCACTGATAAACTTACTAGAGCCATCCCATTGGCTAATGCTTTTAATTTAGGCAACCTAAAAGTAGTAGACAGCCCCCATAACCGCGATATGATGTCTATGCTTAAGCGCTTTAGTGCTAAAAAACAGCCCCTAATCACAGATTTATGCGACTCTTTGGCACAAGGTTACACCTTTTTAGCTAATCACTTTATGGATACTATGTTGGGATTATGAGTATTGTCAGTCCTGTCACAATTTCTGTCGGTGCCGGTGAGGATAGAGAATGGACTTTTTCTGTCGTAGGTTTCAATCTAACCAACCATGTTCTGAAATGCCTGATGTCCAAAGATGGCGTGGCTAATCCGGCTTGGGAATTGTCCGCGACTGTCCAGTCATCAAGCACTTTCCTTCTGGCCATCACAGCGGCTCAATCCAGTGTTTTCCCAGCCGGTGAGTACACTAGCGACATTCGAGCTGAAGATACTACTACCGGCAAGCGCCGTTTTATTGTCCCGCAGATGCTGGTTACTATCAATGAGCAAGTTACTAAAACCTAATGTCTTTTATAATCTTTGAGCTGCCTGAACCTTCTTTGGTCATCACTCTCGCACCAACTGAAGTCATTACTGTTAACTACGGTTTGACCGTTGATGGTGAGTCAGCCACATTGCTTGAACCTTCCCGCCGTGAGTTTTCCTTTGTGGATGCCGATTTGACCAATAACCGCATCACCTTTATCCACAATTTAGGCGGCCAAGATTTTGTCGATTACGCTCTATGGGCCCCACAATTCGATGACCGCGTTACCCCAGATAAAACCATTTACTCCGTCAATCAGCTGACTTTGGATTTATCCTCATTTCGCCCGCTGATTGGTTCCTGGAAAATTATGATTGAGCGAAACTAATATGTCATCAACTTTCGGTAAAATCTCTCTCGTTAGCGGCAGTAATGAAATATCTTTAAGGGCCCGCACAGGTCTGGCTGTCGATTATACTCTCGTTTTCCCTAACACTGCCCCCGGTAATAACCAGACACTCAAATGGGATAATACCAATTCCACTTTTGTCTGGGGCGTCGCAAGCCTTTCTCTGACTTCAGCTGATGCCAACTCCTTTACTGTTAACGACACCAGCGGCGGGGATGGCACGGCTTTTACTCTGGGCTACCCTTCGCGAAACCAGTCTTTATTTCTGGCTTCCCCTAGCGGCGGTGCCGGTGTACCCACTTTCCGTTCTATTGTTGACGCCGATATTACTTCCCTTGACGCCGCCAAACTAATCGGCACTATTGCACCCGCCCAAATTCCCTCTGGCACTAACGCATCCAGTTGGCAGATTGGTGTCTCATCTGGTAACACTCGGCTTGTGGCTGATACCACCAGTATGGCCATACGCAAATCTGACAACTCTCTTGCAGACTTGGTTGTTAACAAAATCACCGCAACTCAGGTTGATTTCGTTAATGTCTCCACTGTTGACATCGGGGACAATATAATTCGTCTGAATACGCTTCTTAGTGACCTCGGCACCCCAACTCAAGATGCTGGACTTCAAATCAAACGAGGCGCTCAGACCGACTTCCAAATTCTCTTTCAGGAATCAACAGACCAATTAGTAGCTGGGTTTGTTGGCACTCTCTACCCTGTTGCTCGGATAATCTCACGCACCTTTACCTCATCAGATGTCGTCTCCAGTAACTTGACATGGGTGCATAACTTAAACACACAACTACTAGGAAATGTGTCGGTTATGAACTCATCTGGCAAGGCTTTTGGGGTCGGTTACACTACCGGGGGTAACGCTAACCAAGTTGTAATTGACTTGACTGGATTGACAATTACAGGAACCTGGACAGCTATTATGGTTGCGTAGTAGACTTTGCATTCCCATATAAGTCCATTTGGCTCTAAAACGGTCTTGATTGCCCTATGTCACAAACCAATCTACCAAAAATAGTCAAAAATCCTGTGGAAATTTAGACCCTTTTGAGGAGCATTTACCCCCAAAAGGGCTTATATGGGGGTGCAAAGTCTAAATTTGGTCTATAACTAGAGGACAAAAAAACGTGAAGTAGATGTAAAGCGACTAGACTAATTTAAACAAGACTAATTAAAATTAGACATGCTGCAACACACATAATACGCGCTAAAACACATCAAGTACGCGCTAAAACACATCAAGTACGCGCTAAAACACATCAAGTACGCGCTAAAACACATCAAGTACGCGCTTATATATGCTTAAACCTGATGCATTTCTTATTGTCCAAAGTGTCAACCCTGACGCCAATCCTACAGTCATCAATGATTTGCTTGAAGCCAGTAAAGCAAAAACTCAATCTGGGACTGTGACTTACCGCCCATACATCGTTGCCGCTCACACCCTCTCACTCAATCCACCAAACAGTAACCTCAAGAAAGCTGACACTCTGGAATGGTTTGACTGGCAATCCAGAGTTAACCAGGCTCTAGCTCTACAAGCCCAAATTGACGCTTCATTAATTGACATCCCTAGCGGTTGGCAGACATTTCCTGTTGCCTTCTCCTCTTTTGTATCTAACAGTGGACTCCTATGAACTATGACAGTAAAGTCCTGTCCGAGCTTTTTCGCTCCAAAGCTTCGGCCAATCCTAATTACATGGCTCTCTATCAAACTGACACTCTTGTTCGCCGAATTATTGACACTTACCCAGATTCCGCTTACACCATAGGCGTCACTATTAATGGCCCACCATTCTACCAACGGGCCCTTAACTCTTTGGGCGCTTGGGAAATTTTTCGTCAAGCTTCCATTTGGGCAAGACTCTACGGTTTGTCGGCAGTTCTTATGGTGACTGACAGCCAGCGACTTGATACCCCTATAGCAGGTAATGTCGTGAAATTGGTTGCCTATAACTTGCCCAACAATACCGATTTGTCTCAGCAAACCATCCGACTGGGTATTGATGACATCCATATTTCCCGTTTGTTATTCTTCACCGGCCACAAAAATCTCACCGATTTTGGCTACCTAAAAGTTGAATATCAGTCTATCCTTGATGGCATCATTGACGTTCTCTACGATTTCAGGCGAATCCCCTCTGTAGCCATGAAACTGTTACGCACATCAAACCAAGTTTCAATTGGCACCGCCGGTCTTAGCGCATCTCTCCGAAACGACATCCTGACCAAAACCAACACGGCCCAACAGCAACTTCTCAGCCGCCTTGACTCTCTCAATGCCGGCAGGGATATCAGTGAAGTCCTGCTCTACGACAAAGACAACGAGGCAATCTCCAATACTTCTCTGTCCCTCGCAGGCGTGGATAGCCTTTACAACATTTTGGAAAACCAACTTGCTATCCGCACTGACTACCCAATGACCATCCTGTTCAATCGCAACGATGTCAACTCTTTAGGAAATGGCAGCAACGCTCAATTAATTACCCGGATGGATTGGGCCTCAAAATTGTCTACCTGGATTGATAACAACTGGGTTGAGCCACTTGAAAAACTTTGCCGCGTTATTGGGCGCTCTTTAGCACTTGGCTCATTCGACATCTCAGTTCCAATGGGTTTAATCATCTCTCCAGATGAACTCGCTGCCATTAATAAAACTCAAGCGGAAACTTTGGCCATTATTAACCAGATTTATCCAATGGACTCCTCAGGTATCCAGCAGTACGTCGAAGCCAATTTTACCAACTTCACTCTGCCTTCCACCACACCCCCCACACCCCCCACACCCCCCACACCCCCCACACCCCCCACCCCAACAGCTGACTCCCTCCTAGACGATTTGTCCAGGCTTGCTAATGTCAATTCCGCCGCTGTTGATACGGTTATGCAACGAATCACTGAGGTTTAAAGATGGATGTCAATAATCTGGTTTCTGCAAGCCCAACCAATCAATTTGGCTCAGTCAAAAATACCTACTCTTCCACGGCACCTACGTCACCCAGCAACGGAGATTTATGGTATGAGCCTGGTTCTCGTTACGGGGCACCGTGGGAGTGGGAAAGTTCATCATCTCGGTGGTACAGCCAACCCGTAGATATTCAGTACCCAGCCGAATTAAACCTTACCGCAACCACACGCCGTCGCGGTGCCACTGAATTTTATAACTCTCAGTACGGTACTGGACAAGCCACAAAATTGCTTTTTGTCAATATTGTTGCTGTTGCCGGTGCTGTGGCTCATAACGCCACCAACTATTTCACCTTTGATATCGAACACTTTTCCAGCGGCGTCTTTAATACGCTGGTAACTACTACGGACAATACCGGCACTACACCCAGCGCTTTGGGAGCCAATGGCTCGCGTAGAATTAACCAGACTACCTCGCTTTATTTTCCAGGAAATGCCTGGACTATTGGCTATCGGGCTGTTCTAAACGGTTCCGGTGTGTCACTTGCTGAATTATCGGTAAAAATAACTGTCCGCTACCCTAGACCGTAATGGCAAAAATTGGTGACTTAGTTTATGACCCCCGTGTTAAAAGGTTCCGTTATCCTGAGGGGACTTTTGCAACTTCAGCCGCTGTCAAATACCAAACGGAAAAATTTATTCGGGTTAAAACAGATGAGCTTATTGGACTGGCCACATCCCTGAAAGCTAACCCCCGTGACACTTCCTTGCAGGCTAAAGCTGCTGACATCTTGCGGGACATCCATGTCGCTCAAGCGTCTTTGGCTGCCGGCGGCCCCCAATTTCTTTACGCCAATGACTACCTGATTGTCGGGCGGAATTTGCGCTCCCAATACGGTCTTTCCGAGAACGCCCCCCAACCTTTTGGGCTTAAATACCTGTTTGATGACATCGCTAAACTTAACCCCAGTGACGCTAAGTTGGCTCAACGGTTGGGTATGTACGCGGATAGCGGTAAGGTTTCCTACTTTGCCGTGCAGAATAATAAGAAAAAAATTGACGGCTATACTCACGCACGCCGTCACCTATCTCCAGTAGAAAATTGCAAGGAATGTGTTGACTATGCTGGCTACGGTTGGGTTGGTATTGATGAGCTGATTCTACCAACCCAAAAATGCAGCTGCAAGAGTAACTGCAAGTGTACTGTCGAGTACGCTACTTCAGCGCTCGGTCAACCATACAACGAATAACGTCTAACTTCTTCCCGACGCTGGCCATTTCTGATTGGCAGGCAACTTCTACCATTTTAGGTAGCCCAAAATGGCTTACTCGGTAGAAATAGCCACCGGGCACTCGGTCACGGTAGACATATGCTTTGTCAATCGACTCTGCTAGTTGCGCAATACCTTCCCGCGAAATTCCAGTCCAGCGGGACAGTGTGTCATAATCAATCCGCACGCCGGCAGTTGTCCGGTTAAGTTTACAGTAATCATAAACTTCCCGATAGACAGGTTCTAACACCCACAATACGTCTTTTTGTGGGCGGGCATCCTTAGACCATTCAGACATACACGTTTTCAACTCAATACGTTTATTATAACCAATAAACATATAAACAAACCATCAACCAATCGGGTGATATTTGGGTTAAAGTCGAGTCCGCCACACCTACCAAAAATAGGGTGTTGGCAGACTGAACAGTGGAAAGCCTTTGGTGGGGGCACTTCCAGGTTTGCCACACTCTACCACACTCTACCACCCCCTGTTTAGAAAACTCCTTATAAACTACTCTCCTTTATCCACCCCCCTCCCCTCCCTCCATTCTTCTCCTTATTTATTAGAAATAGGGGGTGGTAGAGTGTGGTAGGGTGTGGCAAGTTCTAGACTCCTAGGGAACTGCCACTTTCCACGGATGAGGCTGCCAACACCCTACCCTAAAAATAGGGTGTGGTAGGTGTGGCAGTCTCATCCATACCCCCTTACGGTTCTGTCCG
>Ga0222712_10001209_pt1 | contig 32832 bp, 22 predicted proteins | sample C33_657DmetaG_FD_165043 | JGI IMG/M metagenome (GOLD analysis project Ga0222712, IMG submission 165043) | Estuarine water microbial communities from San Francisco Bay, California, United States - C33_657D | ecosystem: Environmental > Aquatic > Marine > Unclassified | place: USA: California...
AAAGAAATAGTTTCTCCTAAATATCCATACGCAGCAATTCCTAAAATAGAAGATAATGCTACTTGGATAAAAACTTTATATTCTAATATTTTAAATTGTCAAGTTAATGATGATGACGAAGGATTATCTCATTGGGTAGACAGATTAAATAAAGGAGAGAGTAGGCAAGCTGTTGAGACTTTCTTTAGAAAAGTAGCTTTAAAAGAAGAGCAGAAAAAAGCTCCAAATAAAACTTTAGAATTTTTAAAGTCAATAAAAGAGAAAAAAGTAATGTTAATTATAAAGAGTGGAGAAAGAGAAGCTTTTTACGCTAACTGTTTATTAAAAAATTTAAAAGAAACATATAAAGATTTTAAAATTATTGTCGCAACAAAAAATGAACTTTTTCATATATTTGAAGGAAATGAAAATCTTGATTATATAATTGATTATATAGATAAAATGTCTATTCCTTTCTTTCTAGAAGGAAAAGGAGACGAAGTAAAATATTGCGACGTAGTAATTCAATTATCAGATGTATTTCCTAATTATTCATATATTAGAAATTCTGAAGATATAATAAACTTTGATCTATTATGCACATAGCCGAAAGTTTCGCTTTAGCTTCTGGAGCTAAATTAAACAATCAAAGATTATATGAAAGATTTACTCCTGTTGGGTCAAATCAATATATATCTTTTCATAAAATACATTATGATCAATATCAAGAGGTTTTAAATTTAATTCAACCTGTTTTAAAAAGCTATGCAATCGATATCGTTCAAATTGGCGGCACAAATTATCCAAAAATTCTATCTATTCCTAAGATTAAAGATTATGGATCTGCAAGTTATATACTTAGAAATTCCCTTCTTCATTTTGGAGAATACTCTATACTATTTGATTTATGCTCTTCTGTTAATACAAAAAGCTTAATTCTTAATTCTATTGCGTATGAAAAGATGATTTGCCCATTCTTTTTAAATAAAGACGAGCAAATTGTAATTAACAATTACTCTAAGAATAATAAACTTCCGCTTTTTGATTCTAAAACTTCAAAAGGCTTATTGAATGAAATCAAGCCTGAAGATATCGCGGCAAAAATATTAAATCTTCTTGGATTAGAATTTCATAAACCTTACGATACTTTATATCGCGGCGAATATTACAAAGAAAATTTCTTTGAGATTAACGTATATCCAATTAAAGATTACGTTTACGATTTAAGTCAAATACCAGAGCCGATTATAAGACTTGATTATCATTTTGATTTAGTATTTCTAGAAAAGCATTTAAAAAATAAAAAATGCAGAATTAGGACAAATAAAGAAATTCCAGAATCTATAATTAAAAAATATGCTGCTAATATAGCTGGTATTGATTTAGAAATTAAAAATAGAGAAAATTTCGCGACGTTTATTAAGTATGTCAAGAAAGCTAAAGTCGAATTATTATTATTCTCATTTTTAGATGAAGAAGCTTGTAACGATTTAAAGATGCAATATTTGGACGTAGAGCCTATTAATTTTCAAAAGACGATTATTCCAATTGTTGGTTTTAATTTGAACGATAAAGATTTGTTCTTTAAATGTGACGAAGTTATTCTTTATAAAAATCAATTTTATATTTCTAAAGACGATATTATAAATAATAATTTTTACGATCCCAATAAGTTTAATAAAGTTTCTTCGTTTAACCTTTCTGAAAGTTTCTCTAATATTTTGATCGTCAGGGACTTGACAAATGGGAAATGAATGATAAGATATGTCCGTGAGTGAATTAAAGATAATTGAAAACTTCAAACGAGACGAAAACGGTCTCTTAACCAAACCAACAGTTCCATACAGCTTCAATGAAGATGGATCTATCGATTGGCGATCAATGGTTCGTAAGGAATTCCTTGTCTCCAATAAAGAGCGTACAAAGGAAACAGATGTAACAAAACTAGAAGACAAAGATCTTATTATTCTTCTTGGAGGAATTAAAGAACTGGCTCAAATTCGCGGATATACAAATGTATCCTATGCAGTTTCTGCGCCAAATCAAGATTATGTCGCGGCAGTATGCTCAATCTCATTTATTCCAAATTATGAGACTGGTGGTAGAGAAGTCACTTTCTCTGCTATTGGAGATGCTTCTCCATATAATACGAAGGATTTCGCCAAGAACTATCTCGGCCCAATAGCTGAAAATCGCGCTTTCTGTCGTTGTGTTCGTAACTTCCTAAAGATCAACATTGTGGCTCAGGAAGAGCTTGGCAAGTCTAAAGATGAAGAGAAGAACGTCTTTGAGCCTTCATCTCTACTTGAGAAGGTTATGAAAGATAAGAATATCTCTTTTGACGTTGTTAAGAAGCGCCTTATTAAAGAGAATTATCCAGATGCCGAAAATTTGACATCTATATACGAAATTCCAAAGATTAAGATTTTTGAGCTACTAGATAGAATTACGAAGGCTTAATTTTCTTAGGACATATAGCTTCACTTTCCCAAGGTCTAAACCTTATGGGATTGCTTTCGCACCCAAACGATGGATGGGTGCATTTTTCTTTATGATTATCAAATATTTTACATTCGGCACATAATTTAGATGTAGCAATTAATTCTTTATTTTCTATAAATTTAAGCAAATCTTCTCTATTAAATACAGATTGTCTTTCTCCCCAAGTTAAATAAACACTCATATTTAAATTATGTTATTTTTGGATCATTTATATTAAAAACATTAACAGGCAATGTTAATAACTGAAAACCTGTGTCATGAAGGCCATAAGTTATACTAGACGAAGAGCTAAAAGATAATTGATTAAAAAGGCCACCATCTCCACCACAGTCACGCTGAGTAATTCTTCTATAAAAAGGATCTCCTACTTTTAAAGAATCAGGAGTAAGCGATACATTGCCATTCACCTCTGAACAAGAAATTTCGCTTTCAATATCAGTTATTATATTATAAAATCCTTGACCATTTGCATTAGTATAAGTATTGCTGCAAGGATCTCCTTTAGGCGTATTAATAGGATTGCTATTAATTGAAACAAGAGAAGTAATTGTTTTTTGTTTATATACAGTTGCCGCAAGAGTAGGAGTAAAAAATACTAAATTACTACTTATGTGAGAATAAGCAATATCTCTTAAATCTCTATCTATTGTATTTATATTTATTTTAGTAGTAGAATATGATTTACCAACATGTGCGTATTTTAAATTTAAATTCCACGAAGACTCTCCAGGAGTTTCATCTATAATTGAATATACTTGACTTGCGCTTGCTCCTCCTAATATTCCTTCATTATTTCTTAAATTAACAACAGTTGTAGTTGTAATATTTGGATTGCTTGCTAAACCCGCTAGAGATGCTGGATTTTGATCTTTAGCCCAAATCGGACCTAAACCTCCCTCATTAACTCTTAAAAACTTTTCTGGATTAGATGGCTCAAAAGCCTCTGCTATTAAAGAAAATTTTGTTTCCGCCGTTACATTTACAGGATATGGAACTCTAAAAGTAGTTAACCGATTAACTGATTTACATATCGCTTGATATGACTCAAGATATGTACCAACAAAAGGAATCGGCCCATAACCTTTAGGATTGTCAAAATATCTTAATGGACCACCTCCATTTTCAGATGTATTAAAATTTTTAGAAAAAGTTAATAAAGAAGGCCATTTATTACCATAATATGCTTCTGTTGAAGTGGAATTTACTAATAATTGATCGTATTTATAATCAGGAGAAGTCAAATGTCCTTTAATATTTTCGCAAGATAATTTTCCCATAGACCTAGTGCCGGGTTCTGTAAAACCTTCGCGCATAGCTTCTAAATATAGTTCTCCTTGTTTTATCATTTCGTGTTTACATGGAGAATCCCCATCGTTTGCAATATTGTTTTCATCCAAATATGGTTTAGGTATTAATTTTACAAAGAAAAATCTTGGATAATAACTTCCTAGATATCCATTTGAAGTATGACTAACGCTTTGATTAGATCCAAAATCATTAGTTATAGAAGCATCTCCAGATCTAAATCTTAATTTACCATTAGCCTTCCAATCATTTAATCCATTAAAATCAGTTCTAAAAGTTTCATTAGCATTTGCGTTCTCAGCTAATGAAGTATTATATCCTTGAATATCTTCGGTTAACTCTATATAAACATTGTTGTAACCATCTGCACTTGTAACATAAGCTTTTTTAATTTTATAAGGAGGTCTAAAAGCGGGGCATCCTTTATAAAAATTTCTTTTATAATTACTTTCTCCAACTACATTAGCATAAGCTATCCCCTTTTTTGTTAATAAAGGAACATACCTATAAGAAGGAGGCATCTCTGGAATATAAGCTTTTGGCAATCCAAGATTAAAATAATTATTTTCTACACTATTTCTTATTGGAAAAGAATTTATATGACATCTGTCTATAAATGGACTATTTGTAGCTCCATAAACAGATTCTTTAAAAGTAGAAGTCTCAAAAGGAGAATATGGTAAAAAGTTTATCCAAAAAGCCCATTCATTAGTAAATCCAAAAGGCGGCGCTATTTCTATAATTCCATTTTCTTGGATAATTCTTGGTGTAGCTTGGCTTATAATATCATATGTGCTACTTTGCGCTTTAAATGTATCAGCGTAACCAACTCCATAATTAGTCCCATTATGCGATATTGTTCCTTCTGTTACTTTATACGTTTGATTTATCAATAAAGATCCACTTAATGTATTAAGTTTTGGAGCTATATCTTGAAACATATCTCTGGCCTGTGGCAAAGGATTTGTATCTAGTATAAGTTTAATTTTTCTAGATATTAAAAGCGATCCTTCTCTAATTATTGCTTCAAGCAAAGGATCTGATGAAGATAAAATAACATTAACTATAGCTAGATAAACATTGAAATTCACGATTTCTCCGTTTTTAGTTCTAAAATTATTTGTGGTTACTTCTATTTTTATTTTTTGACCTGCTTCTAATTTAGGTAATTCTATAGATTCATCTAAACCATAAGATTTTATTGCGCCTACGAGATTATTACTGTTATCAACAATACTAAATTTTACTTCAGTAGGAGTTGAAGGAGAAGCTCCAGTATACGCCGTCGAATTATCAAAAGCAATATTGTTAACAAAATCATGATTTTTAAAATAAGAAACAACTATTTTATACCCAGCTAAATATTTATTATAATTTTCTACATCAAAATCTCCTAAATTAGGTATATTTGCTTCTCCATTAGTATAAATTACTCCAGCAGTTGATTCATCATATATTATTTTATTATTTGCGTATACGCCATATAAAACAGATGCTAAATTTTTTAATTCACCCGATACTCCTAAATTTAAATAATAAATAGCGCTTGTTTGTAAAATTTCAGCAGCTTGAAAGTTTATAATTCCACTATTAGCATGAAGAACATTTACTGTAAATTGAGTGCTGTTAACTATACTAGCGATAGCGGGATTTGCTCCAAAATTTCCTGGATCATTATCATAAGGCTCTTCCAAACGTTTTAACAATTCTTGATCTACCACTAAACCAGCCGTACTATCCACATTAACGATATTTTGCCCAGCTACTATAGTAGAAGATAAATTTATAATATTTGAACCTTTTATACTATTTGACGAAATAATAGGCGTTTTATTTGGAGATGTTAATTCTTCAAAAAGAGGAGCATCAGGCAAAGCTGTTTCTACTGAATTTATAGGCATCCTAACTCCAATAGTACCCGAATAATTATATTTATTTAAATCGGCAGTTAAATCTTTTTTTACAAAAGATCCATCTTTACCAATAAAATAAAAACCCAAACCCGAATTAATTTGCGCTGTAGCTAATCCGCTTTCATTTGGAGTTCTAACAAAAGTATAAACAGAAATATTTTTGCCTACAAAATTAAGATCATCAGCATCTAAAGTTATATTACCAGAATCATCTAAATATCTAATTTGTACAATTAATGGAGTTCCGTCTACTTCAGTATAATTCACATTTACTGCATTAAATATAGAGCCAGATTTATACTCTTGTCCATCATGAATTATTGAACCTTCATACACTCCATATGTTTTACCAATTATTAAAGATCCATCAGCTATAGTATTTGCTACATTATTAGAATTATATCTTTTAGCATAATAAATTGGAGCATCTTCTTTGCCAGCATTAAATGGCTCTCCTTTTATATTTTGAAAATAATAAAATATATATTTACCGGAGTCTGCTCCATTATCATCTATACTGCTTACAACTGAATCGTAATTAATTATATAAGAAATAGGCTCAAAAACAGTATTATTTTTATTTACCACACTTTCATATGTAGTTTCTTTTACTGTGGTAGCTAAACTAGCAACTAAATCATTATTTAATTTTGCAATAATACCATTCTGTTGGTTTTGAAAACGAAATTCATATCTTTTACATTCTGTATAATAAAAAAAAGTAACACCTGTAAAAGCTGTAAAAATTGCAGGGTATGCTAAAGATCCAATCGGAGTCGGACTTGCATCCATCTCGTCTTTATTTTTTCTATTGAAAACATTATAAGGAATCGTTTTAACTTCTTCAATATCGCTAAATACAGTTTTATTAGACATACGCAAAGATACAACGCTAGATTGCCCCGCAAAACGTTGGAATTTTAATGTTCTCTTATCTACGATTCCTACAAAATAATCAGGCTTAATAATTCTAGCGTATAAACTTAATCTTCTTGAAGCTTCATAAACTCCATTTGTATTTAATTCTACGCTATTAGGAGTATGAATATCTTTCGCTAAATATACATCTCCTTCTCCTAAAACTCCAGATTCTTTTAATCTATTAGAAATAGAATAAGCTTTATTTAAAGGATGATTGATATCGTCAAAATCTGCGTCTTTAATACCATTATACGTTGCTACCCTTAATAAAGCGTAAGCGTCTTCTATATTTGGTTTATAAGAAAACAAGAAAATAGGACGCAAAATTATAGAAGCATTGGCTGCTCCACTTCTTAATGTTACATTTTTAATTTTAAATTTGACACTAAACTCAAGCTCACTAACTAATGTAGCTAAAAAAACATCAGTAGAAATAGGAATTGAAACTTCTTGATTAGGAGTTAAAGGTGTAAGATCAATTTCAGTATCTTTATAAGCTATATCTTTATTATTTAAATAAACCTCAGTCCTTAAAGTAAATTTTGCAAGATGCTCTGAGCTTATTGTAATAGCATGTAAAGTAAAACCTAAAGGAACTACGACTTTCTCTGGATTATTAGAATCATAAGTATAAAGGTATTCTTTAATATTTTCTGCGCCTTCTGACAAATAATCATTATCACGAAGATAATTTAAAATATTAGTTGTACCTGCAATAGTTGTTTTATCTGTTAATTTTTCTTGTTCATTATAATATTTAATATTAATTTCCGCATTATCAGCAATCGTTTTAGCAGCAAATCCATTAGTAATCAAAAGACCAAACTCTCCGCCTGAAATTAAATTAGTTTTTTCTAAAGTTAATCTAGCCGCTTGAATTTGTATTTTAGTATCTAATAAATTTAATCTTCCATAATATTTATCAGGATTTTGATCATAAATATAAGTCATATTAGCAAAAGAACCTATTTCTGGCGCATAAGCATATTGAGTATTAAAAAACCAATCAAAATCAAAACCTTTAGCATAAGTAATATAATTATACAATAATCTATGTATATGATTCTTTCCTTCTCTTCCGAAAAAGACAGTAGATGGATATTGACTTAAATGAAATCTATTTTTTGAATAAGATTTTGGATTAGATGCAATATTATTATTTATTTCAAAAGTTGAGAAACTATTTTCATTATTAATAATTACATCATATGAACTTGGCGCTTCCAAGTCCCCCTTATCTTCATTACAGACGTTAAAATCTATTGCAGTATTTTTATTCGTTCTGTCTCCATCAAGCTCCAAAATCGTTGATTGCGACATAGGATATTCGCGACCAGTTTGAGAATCTTTACCACATCCATCTTTTTTTATAATTAAAGGATTTGTCCCATAATATCCTCCAAAACTATTTCCTTGAGGATTTTCTGGTTTTCCGCTTATATAACCATTTGAATATATTTCAGAAGAAATACCAAATGAAGTATATTCTCTATCGTTTCCAGCGTCTGTTCCAACAGCCGTAAAAAATGGAAAAACGGTTCCTCTAAAAGATGTGGCGTCGTTTATTATTTTTTCTTGACCTTTAAAAATTCTTACATCTTCTCTTTCATATAACCAAGCTCCATCTTTATTATCTTTAGCTTGATAATTCATTCCAAAGATGAATCGATTTAAATAGTTACTTTGTAAATTTGCGCCCTCTGGCTCTTGAGGAGGATTAGTAGGCCAAGTTTCTCCATTAGAAGGATTTACGAATTGATAAAAATCAAAAAATTCACTTTCAGGAGTATACAACATATTATCATCAAGGCGCGGCTTTCTAAAATAAGCACTAAAAATATAATAAGGAATGCGCCAATGAGAATCTCCTGCACCGCTTAAAATTCTACTATTAAAAGCTTCCGCGAAAGAAAATAAATGACTTGCTTTTAAATTCTCGCCTTTCTGAGGGATAATAGCTTGATTTAAACTTTTCATAAATTACAACCAAATATTACCGCTTGAAGATCCGCTTGATGTAACTGGAGCTGAAGTGTTTCTTGTTCTATTTAATTCATTTATATCGTATTCAAAAGGAAATCTTAATCCGCCTATTTCAAATTCTGACGAAATATCCTGTAAACCTGCTTCCGTTAAAAGTTCAGCAACAGTTTTGACATTCTCAGAAGCTATAAAAGATACTTTTATTTTTTCGCCTACTTTATATTGCTTAAAGGTAGGAATTTTTATTGAATTACTTGTATCATTTGTATTTCCATAAACATCTTCCAATAAAGTGCTTCCACTTTTTTGCTTTAGCCATAAACATTTTGGCTTTAAAATCAAGCTAAAACTTGTTGATGAATCATTTGCGGAATAAATAGATTTTGTAAACAAAAACATACTAGCAATAATTTTAGACTTATTATCGATAGAACTTGCGTCAACTAAATCTTGCAATAATAGATAATTTCCAAATTCTGGCTGAATAACCTCTTCGCGACTATCTGGTATATTTGATTTTTTATTTATCATAATCTATAAGCGTTAATTACTTTCGTTATAGTTCCAAAATTAGTATATAATGTTAAAGTAAATATTTGAGAAGATCCTATTATATTATATAAATCAGTTAAGATTATATTTGCAGATGAATTTGCAGCTATAGATATATTGCTGATACTAGAAGTTGAATAATGATCAATATTTCCATAAGTTATTTCTCCAGAAAAAATCTTTACTCCAAAAGAATTTAAATTAGTAAACACTCCAGTTAAACTAGAAGAAGAATACGTTTCAGGAAAAACTAAAGTAAAATTTACTTCTGGGCCATAAATATTTACATTCGCTTCGCAAGTAATACCATTAGAATTAAAGAAAAACTTCTCAATCGCAAAATCATTTTTAACTCCATTTACGCAAAATTCTTGATCATCAAATGAATAATTATAATTCGTTTCATTAAAATTTAAAGACAAAGAAAAAGCATTTTCGTCTGAATAACTGTAAACCACTTTATTTTGAGGATCGTATATTTTTCCACTACGCATTAAAAAAGAAATGCTATCCGAAGATCCTGAAAATCCAAAATGAATTCCTGAAGACAAATTAGCTTCATATTTACTTCCAGAATATAACAAATCAATAAAATTGAAATTTGCAGAAAAAGATTTTGCCGAAGGTAATGACCTATAATTAATTCCTGTAAATAACATATTATAACTTTCTTAAAAATCTTTCAGTTAAAAATAAAGAATCTTTTTGTTTTGGCTGTTTGGGTCTGCTTGAAAAATCTAAAGTAGTATTAAAACCAGATTCATTAAAAGAAAAATTAATAGAATTTAAAATAGAGCTTTTGAAAAGATAAGGGCTTAATAAATCTGGAACATAAGTAGAAGTTAAAGTCAACTTTTTTTGCTCAAAAGCTTCTGGAATCGAATTATTCAAATTTTGGCTTACTTTATCATGATAGTCTTTAGCTGATAAAACAGTAGAATTTTTTCCATCTGGACCAAATGTTAAAACTTGATCTTGAAAACCATCTGGAGTAACTGATTGAGATAATATTTCAGGAACTGCATTATCTATAACTTCATAAGACATTACGTTATTAACAGTAAAATCTTCGTCATAAATAGGAGGATTACCAAGAACATAAGATTCTCCTGGAAATGTAACTGTATTATCATTATTTATACGCTCACTATATCTATAATCACTTAAAACAGGAAGAATCAAAGAGCAAGAAGACCCAGCAGCAGAAATAACCACTTTTGAAGATGAATTAGTAATAAATCCAATATCAGCAGCAGAAGATTCCCCAGTCTTATTTTGGTCTCCGCAAATTTGATCAGCTAAAGTTTGTTGGCAAAAAGTTTTACAATTTGGATCAGTTATAATTTCTCCAGAAGCGCCTCTTGTTCTTACAGATGAATTTGTTATTGATAAACCAAGGTGACCATCAGCATACCAATTAATACCAGTGATAGCAGATTTGCCAATTTTTTTACATACAATTAAAGAGGCGTTATTATTATTTATAAAAGATCTTAAATTTAAATACCTAGAATTATCAAAACATTTATGTAAAGCCATTCTAGCATTATCATCTGAAGAAAGATTAATTATATTGATTGTTTTAGCTAAATTAAAAGTGCTAACACTATTTATAAAATTATCATATTGACTTTGATTATTAGAATCGAATGGATTTTCAACTTTAAAGATTGGATTATATTTTTTAGATCCATAACTTGCTGGAAAACGTTGACTTTGTTTTGAATCTGTATTGTCTCCGAAATTTCCAAATAATAAATTCGAAAAAGGAAGTTCGTTTGCTATATAAGACTCAGATGGAGGATTGGTAGAATAAGAAACAGAAGAAATGTAAGAGCCGCCGCAATCAGTATTACTTTTATTCGGGCTTGGAGTCATATAATACTTTCCATAATATTCAGTCATTACCGCTTTTTCCCATTCTTTAATAACATTATGCCTCGCTTCATCATATATTGCTAAATAAATTATATAATCATTGATATTTGCTAATAAATTAGTAGAAGAAACTCCCCCAACAGAAGAAGCAAAAAGCAATTTAAAATCCATATTTTTTATAATTAAAGGATAGCTTGAACTATTTCCTGTTAAATCAAATATATTACTAATACCCATTGCTGCAATATTTCCATTATGCAAATGAAATAAATCTCTCAATTGTGGATCATAAACTGACAAAGTTCCACCTATTATTGTAGCTAAACTACTCGGACTATTTCCATAAAAATTTGGTAAAAAGTTTAAAGCTAAAGGTTGGGCAGTTTTATTTAATATTCTAGATGACGAGAAACTAAAAGTTCTAGCTTCTCTTCTTATTGGAGTAACAACATTTGTTTTTCTAGTGCCTTCAAGCGAAGCAGATTCAGTTAAATTTTCAATTACGCTTTGAACATTTTTATTATCAATAATCTTTTTTAAATTTATTAAAGTCTGAGAAGTGGAAGTAAGATTAATTAACTTAATTCCCTCTTCCACAGTTTCTTTTTTTGGAGCAATATCAGGAGCGCCATAATTTTTAGTATAAAAATCTATTTTTGGTTGATAATAGAATTTAAATCCTAAATCACCACCCCATTGATCTAATACATTTCTCAAAGATCCGAAATATTTTCTTCTTAAGATTCTATATATTTCATGTTGATCTCCTAAATTAAAATCTATAATTCCTGGAATTTTAGCGTACGCTAAAGCAGAAGTTAAATCTTTAAAGCAGTAAGAAACTTCTGGAAGAGAACAATTTTCTTCATTTACCTCTTCTCTTCCTAATATTATATATCCTCCATTTACGCCTGTCGTCGTATATTCATAATTGCAAAAAAAAGCATCAGATTTCAAATACTCAGGTAATGATGATGGAAATTTGGATAAATTATTCTTATAAATAGAATCTGAAGCATTCAATGTTTGCACTCTATTCAAAAGTCTTGTTAAATAAGCTTTTTTTATTCCATTTGCTTCATTATTGCATTTATAATCAAAGTAAACGGTAGTAAGATCGCTTAAAATTCCATTATTTTGCTTTTTTTTATCGAAAGAATTTCCATAATGATAATTAAATAAACCTATAAAAACTTTATCCATGAATATAGATTTATCCTTATAGTTCAATGTTAATATGGAATTTTCCACTTCCTTATCGATAGAATAAGAAATTAGATAAAAATCATAAAAAGTAAAATTTCCTATTGTTATATTTTTAGCGCCATCCTTTTGAACATTTAAATCTTTAGAAGATATGTCATATTTGCCATTTTTACTAATTACTTTTATAGAAATAGAATATCCATCTCCATTGTTTGCTTGAACATCAGCAGAATATCCATATCCTCCAAAAAGTAATCCCTTTTTTTGATCTATTGTTTCGTTAGATTTAGAAGAAGAGACAACTCTTATAGAACCAATTGTTTCTATATTTAAAGTATTAGATTTTACTGATGTCGCCATAAAGCCTTTATTTATTATACATTAAAAAATCCCGTTTCTCCCGTGAAAAAGGGAAAAGTTTGTTCCGCTATAATTGCGTTTCTAATTCTTAAATCCCCAGAAGATACTTTAACATAATCTATATCTCTAGTTAGTCTTTGCCCATTTAAAAAAACATGCTCATCAATTACTGTATTATTAATTCCTGTAGTATAATAAAAATTAGTAGCTGCCGTATTATAAGTATTAATATAACTTCTTGGAGATCCTGATCTTATATTAGCTATATCTATAGTTCCACTATTATAATTATAATCTGTATTAATCGACAATATTCCTCCAACCACACTATAATCAGCATTAGCTCCTTGAGCTAATTTTTGTCCATTTAGATACAATAAATATCCAGAATCGTTTGCTAACGAGAAAGGGAAAGATGGATATTGATACTCTTGTCCTTGAGCAGGTGGAATAAAAGTAAATCCAGAAACTATAGATATAGACTCTGGCAAAGAAGATATAAATATATTATCATTAATATTATTTGAGTAAGAAGCGTAAGCGTTAGAATCAATTATATTTTTATTACTTATATAATCGTAATCGACTCCTGAAACTTGCCGAATGCCATTATTGTATAAATTAAAATTAGCTTCTAAAATTTCATCTTTAAAATACAATTTTCCTGCTACTGCTGAAAATTTAGGTTGCAAATTAGAAGGTTTAGAAGAATCAAATGAAGAATAATAATAAATCTCCATTGTATCTGAATTCGCTATTTGAGTATTAAAAGATAAATATTTTGGCGCGTATTTAGTTCTTAGCCCAGAATTAACATAAAAAATTTCATCAATATTTACTACTTCCTCAAGCTGTCCTGAATTTATAGGATCATAATAAATTAAAATACCAGTTTGATTTATCGCGCCACTTATACCTGAAGGATAATAAGCATTTCCACCGGCATCATAATATAACTCGTATCCAATATTTCCAGATCCAGTAGTAATTAATGCGACAGAATCTACTCCTGTAACTAGTGGATAATTTGTTATAACTGATCCAGTTGTAGCTGGAGAATATCCTGTTATCGCAAATAAATTAGATAATTCAGTTAATTGATCAGAATTACAACTTTGATTTAAAAATAATATCTCATTTATATATCCACTAAATCCCGTATATCCAGTATTTTGATAAATATTAGATCTAAAACCTCCTAAATACAAATGAGTAGTTTTATTATAAGAAACTTGAAATTTTTCAAATTCATGCCTATTTTCAGATAAATCATGCTTTCCTATTAGAATGCTATTACTAGCATCATCTTTAGAAATTGAAATTAAATTATTTTCTTCAATTGGCAAATGAGTTGAATATGAATTAACTTGATTTCCACTTATTCTATATTCAAAATTTAAATCTCTACTATCATCTATAGTTACAGCGAATCCGCTTGGTAGCACCCAATCATAATAAGACGTAAGAAGGATTTTTGATTTTCCTACTGCAAATTCAGAATTTACTTTGCAATCAATAAGCATTGTCCAATTAGAGTCATCAAAACCTGAAGAAAATTCTAAACACCCATTTCCTGAAAAATATCCAGAACCAAGGCTAAGAGAGTCAATCTCAATGGCAGATTTAATCATTCCAGAAGTGCCTTTTGCTATAAATGGATTTAGATCATATCTTGTTCCAGAATCTATATTTTGAACCGTTTTTAATTCAAGAACTAAACCCGTACCAGTTGTATTTGATATAGTAAAACTTGGAACTTCATAATAAAGTCCAGTGTAATTAGCTGGATTTCCAGCTACGTTTCCTCCTACATTGCCTCCCACATTTCCAGCATCGATAAAAGCTGATATAACCAATCCATTAGTAGCGTCTATTTTAAAAGGAATATTTTTTTGCTCTCCGCTTATTGAAATTAAATCTCCACTATTACTCGTTGTAGATGTATCAAGATATCCTCCGCCTCCACTTACTACATTTATACCTGTTACAGATAACAAAACATAATTTTGGCCGCTATAATAATTATTGTATAAAAAGTTTTTATATCCAGTATTAAATTCATAATACCCATAAACTCCATCTTCTTGAAGATTATTATTATTTAGATAAGCTTGTAAAGCTGATTTATTCATATTTATCAGGATTTATATGTGGCGTAAATTGGAAAAGGTTGAATTGGAGTTGATAAATTTACATTAAAACCTGATTTTAAATAATCAGAACTATCAGAAGATGACCCGCTTACAAAATCAAAATTCTTGTTATAATTTTCTAAAACAACTCCAATATTTCCTTCAGTATTATTAGACACTTCCGACAAAGGAATTGCTTCCGCTTCTACCATCTTTTTTAACAATCCAGTATGAGGCTGAGACGCAGCAGAAAGAATCGGTATTCCTACCGCAGATCCAGTCGTAAATTCAAAAGAAGCGTCAAACGTATAAGAAGTTTTTTGATTTACATTTAAATCTTGAATTAAATTAAATCCATTTATACTACAAGAAGGCTTAGTAATAAGTAATGGCATTCCAGCTTCAACAGATGTGGACCAAGAGAAATCGTCGTATCCAGAAACTGCATCTTCGTCTGAAAATGATGCAGATAAAACTATTTCTCCTCTTCCTGTATTTATATTTACATTAGGTTGGCCTTTATCTTTTACAAATCCAAAAGACGCGCCTCCTCTTTCTCCAATTTCTCCAAAACATTTATTTTCATTATTTGTAGGCGCAATAAAATTAAATCCGCTTAAAGCTTTATTAAAAAGCATTGTTTTAATATCAGGTTGATTTAATAATAATGTAGTAAATAAATATCCAGAAGCGTCAGCAAATTTTTGAGCAGCATGTAAACCTCTTCCTTTGATAATGCCATTTATATCTAAAGAAGTTATATTAGAACGCTCGTCAGAAGAAAAAGAAACGTCATAATCAAAAAATGTTCCATTTAAACTATTGTCAAAAGAGCAATTAACTGTTATCGAAGAAGAGCCTGTAACTCCAGCTATATTTGTTCCATCTATATATCCTGTTATTATTCTAGTAGTATCAATATTAAAAGTAATGGGAATTGGGCATAATTCCGTCGTACTTCCAAAAATACCAGTCGCAGCATTATACATTTGACCAGTAATATTATCCAGCATTCCTGTAACTCCGCTAAATGCTTTATCTTTCGCGCCTTGTATATTGCAAGTTACATTAACTACGCTATATTCATCTGCAATACCAGAATTAAAATCAACAGAAAATCTTTTTACTCCATATTCTCCATTATAGATATTATCTATTTTAAAAATCTCTTCGATGGCATATTTATTCGCCATTCTATCTATTGATTCAGTTTGAGATACTAATATTAAATTACTTGAATTTCCCCCAGAAACATAAACTCCAGAAGCTCCACTTCCAGTTGGTAAAAATCCAGAATTGAATGAAAGACTTTTAATTCTTGCAACCCCAGTAGAATTTTGAACAAAAGTTTTTACAGAATTAAAAGCAATAGCATTATTTTCACTAAAAGCTACCCCAACTCCTTCAGCAGAAATAGAATGACTTATATTAATTACTCCATTACCATTTTCAGAAAATGAAATAACTTCAGAAGGATTTAATCCGCTATAAGTTGTTTCGTCTATTTTATTTAAGCTAATCGAATAATCAATTAATCCTATATAATTTTGAGAATCAAATTGAATAGAATTAACATAATAAATACCGGAAATAATTTTTTCATTTTCATCATTTTTAGCTATTAATTCTCCATAGCTTCTAGAAAATGCATTTCTTAAAACATCAATATATCCAGTACTAAAATTTAATCCTAAAACAGGAGAAGTTTGATAACCATAAAGTCCAGGATTTTCAGCAAGAGCATTGAAGCCACTTAAAGTTAATTGTCCATTTAAAGAAACAGATTCTTCTGAATATAATTTAGAAGAAGTCCAATTTCGATCTTTATTCACTGAAACGTAAGGAATAACATCTGCCCAAGGACTTTTAGGAGGCGTATTAGAATTTAAACCGCTATATGTTACAGTAAAAGGCATGTTAAATGGTATATAAAGTTTGGTTGGGGCCGAATTTATTTGCAGCTACAAAATAATTAATAGACGCGCTCATTTCTAACTTCCTAGAAGAATTATAAGAAAATGATACTGAATTTATAATATTTTTAGTTGGATCTCCTAATCCAAAATTAGATAGTCTATTATATAATGTTAATAAACATCTATTGTATACTGAATTTATTGCAGAAGTTGGTCTATTTACTAAATTTGGAGTTTTATTATTTTCATTTCTTTTTAATGTAACCGATTGATTTACACTTAAAGTTCCAGGTGAAGATTGATCATTTTCTTGTGAGAAAATATTTTTACTATTAAGATATCCCGGTACAATATATGTTTTTACTATTTTCTTCGGTACAGTTGCATTTAGTTTACTATTAATAGTATTAATTATTCCATCTCTAATAAAAGACGGATCATTACTAAAAGAAACTGAATATCCAAATTTTTTACCATTAGAAGAAGCACTTCTATTACAAGATATTAATTTTAAAGGAGTGATATTTGGATTTTCAGAAATATTTGATTTATTATGTTTATTATACAATTTTATAGCTCTAATAATACTTTGTTCTTGTTCTGCTTGTAATGTATTTTTAACATAAGAGACACCAGATACTGGAGTTAAAAAAGGAAGATCGGTCCCATTTTGTTTTTTTGATTTTGATATAAAATTAGCATTTTCAGTTATAGTAAAAATACCTTTATTGTCGCAAGATATACTTTGATCTATTTCTATAGTATAAGTATTTCTTAAATTTCTAGCATTAGAAAAAGATATTTGTTGAACGTATTCTTGAGATTCTTCATTAAATGTTCTATTTACTGAAAATAAAGATATAGAACTAGCAGATAGACTATCAACATTTTCACCTTTAGTAATAAAAAGTTTATATACATTGAAATATCCTTGACATCTTGTGAAAGCGCCATCCTTAACATTATCTAAAATAGATTTAATGCCGCCAATTAAATCAACTCTTGTCGCTAAATCTTTATTTTTAAAAGTTATTGATTCAGAAATATTAATAGATCCATCATCTTGAACTGAAAAAGAATATGTAGCTGGATATTTTACAAGAAAAGAAGTAAAAGTTTTAGTTATTGTTACTGTCCCATTGATAACATCAACATCAGTAGAAAAAGTTTTTTTACCAGCTTTTCCATATAAGTTAGCTAAACTGCCTAGATAACCAAAATCGACTTCACTTTCAATTAAAGATTGAGCTTTTTGTCTAGCAAGATAAACGCCTGTTTGAGTATTATTGTTTGGACTTCCAGCGACAATTAAGTTATCACAAGATACTGAAACTGTATGAGTATATCCCAAATCTCCATTTTCATTATCAGTAAAAGAAAAATTTTCAGATATTTCTTTTATTCTTGAGTCAAATAAATTTTGCTTTAACCTTGCGTAAAATGTATTTGCAGTATCGTTTGGAGTATTTGTATTATCTCCAACTTCATATAATTCAATTGTTATATTTCTTTTCCAAAATTTAAGTCCATTTTCATCAAAATTAACACTTCTTGGCTCTGATATAGAAATTACTCTTCCAAGTCCAAATCCATTTCCATTTAAAGATATTGGAGACGCAGATTTTTTATATACTTCAGCATAACTATAATCATTAGGATTTGTTAATACATTATCATAAGCATTTTGAGAATCTGTTTTATGAATAGTTTCTACTACTATAGTAACCACATTTCTGTAGTTCATAGTTCCCACATACTCCTTTTTCAAGGAATAACTTAATATTGTAGTTATATTAAAATTAGCCATAATTCAAATACTTATTTTTTGCCACTAGGAGGAGTTTTGCCATTATCCTGCATCATTTGTTGAAATGTTTCGCCAATTCTTAAATATTTCAAAGCTTCTGGAGTTAATTCTATTTTTGTATTAACCTTAACATCAACTGGATTAGTTTTGCTTTCTATTATAGATTGAGCGACCGTATCTAAAGAAGCGAAACTTCTATTAATAGCTTTTACAACATCTGCTTGAGAATTCCCATTTGGATCTGACCCATCAGACGCAGACTTTATTGCGCCCTCTACGCTTGATTGAATTCTAGTAAAATCAGCTTCAGTAATTTTACCTCCCGCATAAGCCTCTGCAAGTTTACCGAACTTCTCTACTGATTCTTGTAATTTTTTTGAAGCGTCTGCCATAGCCGCTACTTGCGTAGAAGTCATATTAAGAGCCTGAGACTGTAAATTTCCAAGATAACCAGACGCTACAGACTCAGGATTTTGCATAAATTGAGCCTCTTGAATAGTTCTTCCTGAAGCACTAGCAATTTGTCCAGCATTATAAATTCCTTGATTTATTCCTTGAGAAAGTCCTAAATTATTTCTAAAACCTCCCGCAACAGAATTCAAGAAACTAAAATTTTGCGTTTGAAATCTTTGCATTCCATAGTCCTGCATTCTACTTAATCGCGATCTATCGTTTTTATTAATCTCTATGCCCATTTCCGTTGTTCCTTGCAAATAATCATGAGCAGCTCTACCTCTTTCAACAGCATTTCCAGCAAGTCTTGGGTTATTTAAAATTTTCATAGCGTCATAAATTTTAGACATGCTATCTGCGGTTTTAGTGGGATTTAGATAACCATCAACTCCTCCACCAAGATTTTTCGCCAACATTTCACTTCTTTGTTTTTCTGCGGCTGTTATTTGTCTATAAACATTAAGCATTTGTGTAGCACTTGCTTGCATCGTAGTTAATTGCTTAGAAAGTTTATCAAAAGCTTTTTGAGCAGCTACTGTTCTTTCAAAGCCTGAAACTTCTTTTATTAATCCTGCCGCCACATCTTTAGCAGTTTTATAAGTTTCCAATAACTTCTTTTCTTCCTCATTTAAAGCTTTTACGCCGGGTAAACCAGCTTGAACTTCTTGATCTCTTTTTTGCAACTCTTTGAAATTCGCAGCATTAAAATCCAAACCACCAGTTTCTTTACCTTGTCTCTTTAAATTATTAAAAACTTCTTGTGTAATATTATCTAATTTTCCTTTAGAAAATTCTCCTTTTGCGCCTACCCCGCCAAATTTATCTACTATTGATTTTGCATTGTTTATTCCGCCTAATCCTTCTATAGCTCCAGAAACCGCCCCTCCTCTTAATCCAGCGATATCTTCATTTCCAAATCCATATTTACTGCTCGCAGCAGAAGAATAAGCAGCAAGAGATTGACCTTCTTTAGTTTTAAATCTCTCTATTTCTTTAGCCGCTTGTTCTTGCTCTTTATTAATTTGTCTTTGACCAAAACTTGCTCCGCCTAACATCTCTCCTCCTCCAAAGTAATCAATAGCTGCTGCTCCAGCTTGTCCAGCCGTAATAGCTAGACCTATTGGACCCGCAAATCTAGCGAGACCACCTGCAATAGATCCAATTCCAGATCTTGCTAATAATCCAGAACCTTTTGAAGCCAAGCTTGCAACTCCTTTTCCAATAGAGCTTTTTCCTAGTCTTCCCATCAAACCTTTTCCAACGCCGCCCATTTTTCCACCAATCTTAGTGTTTAACAATTTTCCTGCCGCTCCTGTAATTTTACCTCCTTTTGCTCCTTTAGGAAAATATTCTTGTTGCAAACCTTTTATCATTTGAAATTGATCGTAAGCTGCTAAAGCTTGGCTTCCTACGTTCATTCCTTCTTCTCCAATCATTCCAAATGATCCAGCTTGACTAAGAAGCTGATGCGCCATAAGACTTTTCATCATAGAGCCGCCCATTCCACCTTTTTCTCCGCCAAACATTCCTCCTCCTTTAGAAGATGCTCCTCCACCTAATGCTCCTCCACCTTTAGCGGAACCTTTTCCGCCGCCTCCTGCCCCGCTTGCACCTAACGATCCTCCTCCACCTCCAAGAGTTGCTCCAGTACCTGTAGTAGAAATAGAAGTTGGTGCAATAGAAGCACCTTTACGTTTCGCTAATTTCCTTTCTCTTCTATCTAAAGCTTTTAAAACTGCTGGATCTCCAGCAGATGATTGAGTAGCTGAGAAAAATGTAGATTTATATCCAGTTTGTATAGGAGCTAACGCATCTGGCTTGACAGTAACGGATGCTCTTCTAGCCATCGCTTTTCTATCTGCTAAAGATTTAGCTTCAGCAGCAGCAATTCTTTGCTGCAATAAATCTTCTTGAGTAAATCTAGGGGCAAGTTTTAACGCTGGTTTAGCTGGTAAATTAGCTAATTCTCCAGTATATTCTTTTCCGCTTGGAGTAAGACTTAATGAAGGAGCAGGAAGAGGATTATCTCTATAATATCTTGCCCTTCTTTTTTGTTTAGATCCTTTAGCAAATCTTGGAATATATCCAGAAGCATTACGAGATACTAATATTTTTTTCCATTTTGCAGCGTCATAAGAAGGATTATTTTTAAAGAAATTATCAAACTTCTTAGATATATCACTTGCATTATAATTCTTTTTGTCTCCACCTCTTGCTTCAATTAAAGATCCTCCTGCCGATAAATCATTTGGATTTTTTGGAACAATAAAATCAACATCAGTATAATTATACTTAGATTGAGGAGTTCTTCCTGCAATTCCTTCATAATCGTTTGCACGTTTAAATCTATCTCCTCTTTTCGCGCCAAATTTTTGAGCGACAAGATTTTCATAAGCATCACCAAATTCATTAGGATCGCCGCCGAAATCAGCTACAGATTTACTCCAAGGAAGAATAATTTTTCTATAACCATATTTATTGGCGCGATTTATTTGAGTTTGTTTTTTAGCTTCTTTTCTGCCTTGAAGCATGGCGGCAGTTGCTCCGCCGGGAGTCCAATTAGCCCATTTAGGAGAAGTAGCTCTAAGCTCGTCTAAAGAAACACCTTTACCATAAGCAGCATTCAAAGCTGCGCCGCCTAATGAAGAAGCATCTTTAACTTCTCCATATTTCATCATCATGTAGTCTTTTAAAGAAATGCTGCCATCTCCAGCGGCAAATCTAGGAATATATCCAGACGCTAAACCTTTTGATTGGAACACTGTTAATGGAGGAAGTTGTATTTTATCCTTACCATTACCTATATGAGGTTTTCCAGCTTTTTTGTCTTTTTCTCCAATATATGTCAAAGCTTTGGCTACTATTACATCATCTGCGACAAAATCTTTAGTAGCTTTTGTTTCATATAAATCATCAAGTCTTGTGCTAAAATCTATTCCGTAAATAGAATCTAATTTTTTAGGATCAAGTTTTAATTTATTTAAATGTTTAAAAGTATCTATTTCCGCCAAAGCTCCTTTTATATTACTAATATTACCTCTTCTTGTCTCTACATTTTTACTTGATAACGTAGATGGATCAAATTTAGGAGACAAATAACCAGAAAGTTTAACACCTCTATATTTTAAATCTGCTATAGGCGTAGGAGTTTTGCCTTTTAATGGATTACCTTTTTTATCGATAGCAAGAGATTCATTAATTTTTCTTAGCGCTGCATCATCATACTGTTTTGCAGTTTTAGGTAAAGCAATTCTTCCTATCACTCCTGCTACAGGGTCTATATAAGTATCAACAGGATTATTAAGATCATAAAGATATTTCAGACCTTTTTTAGTTTGAGATAAATCCCTAATAGGATTCTCAATAGCATTTCCAACTGCATATTTAGGAATAACAGCAGAATCTCCATTTGCTCCATAATTAGGAATTTCAATTTCATGATTATTCATCAAGAATTTTTTGCCGCCAATTGTTCCTTTTCCAAAATGGGCGCGAACTCCAGATGGTGCGCCAAGATTGCGAGCATCATTTTCTTCCATTCTCTTTTGATCTGAAATGCTTGGCATATATCCAGCAGCGCGACCACGCTTACCTCCTCTGCCCGAAGTTGGAATAACAGGTACTCCTCCTCCCATTGCTACTCCAGTCATTTGAGCAGCAATAGCCTTTTGTCTTTCTAATGCTGCGTTTGTAGCATTAACAATATTTAAATAACCTTGAGCGGCAGATTGAACCGAGATCGCTCCAGATTCAATTTGAGAATATACTTGAGGATTTTTTTGTAATAATTGTAGTATCTGAGCTTGAATTTGCGCTTGTTGTTGAGCAGCTTGACCTAATCCTAAAACTGTTTTTCCTGCGTCTCCTACGAATACAGCTAATCTTTTAAAAATTTGAAATGCGCCAACAGCAGCAAGCATTAAGCCGGGACCAGAAATAAAACCACCCAGTCCTTTCAAAAACCCTGTTGCAGCTTTTTCTCCAAGACTTTCAGGCTCTTTACCTAAAGCAAAAGTTTCTAAAACACTATTTACATTAGACAGAACTTTTTCTAAAGCTGGAGCAATAGTTAATTCTCCTACAATAGATCCCGCACGTTTTAAATTATTTGTAACTCTATTAATCTGACTATCTAAAGTTTCTCCTAACTTACCTATTCTTTGTTCTGCTTCATTTGTGGCTCCAGAAGAAGCTTTTAAAGCTCCTGAAAATGTAGAATATCCTTTACTTAAATCTCCCAATACGGCTTTAAGTATGTTTATTTGATAAACACCACCAACAAGCTCTCCTACTTGGCTTCTCTGAGCAGAACCTAATGTATCAAATGTTCTAGCTAATTGAGTTAGTATTTGAATTAATGGCAATGTTTCACCAGCGGCATTTGTAGTTTGTATTCCTATTTCTTTTAAATCTTCAAGGACTTTAGGTCTTTGAAGTCTTGTAAAAATTGTTTTGAAAGAGTTACCAATTACCGCGCCGCCTCTAGCAGTTGTTTGTTGAGCAGAAGTAACTAAAGCTACTAATTGATCTATATTAACTCCAGCTTCACTAGCAGAACTACCTACACGTTTGATTGCTTCAGCGAGATCTGCGGAGCTAACGGCGTATTTAGCATCAACTGCGGCTAATTTATTTACAACTTGAGTTGTACTTAAACCTGCATCGCTAAATGAATTTACTGCGGCAGTCAAAGCTTCTACAGAAGCGGCGGCTGAAAGACCAGATAATCTCGCTAATGTTAATGCATCAGCAGTACGTTTTGCAGTTTGCTCAAGACCTAAGCCTTGTCTTGAAAACTCCAAAGCAGCTTCTGCGGCAGTTTCAAAAGACTGAGACGTTTTATTAGCTACGTCAAAAATAGTATTTCCAAAAGATTGAATATCTTTTTCACTAGCGTTAATTACCGTATTTATATCTGCAAGAGTTTTTTCTACATCAATTGTAGATTTAACCATGCTTTTAAAAGCATCAGTTAATAAATAAATAGAACCAGCAGATGCGCCGAACGCAACAACGCGAGCATTAGAAGCTTCTAGAGATTTTTCGAATTCTCCTAATTGCCCTTTTATCTTTCCAAGAGGTTGAGCGAATGACTTTGTATCAAGCCCCGTTAGCTTAAAGTCTTTAGAAAGAGTTTTTTGAATATCTCTCTCTAATTGACTAGTCTCTCCTCCAACTGTGATAATTGTATCTGCCATAAGCCTTATCAAATATTACACTTAAAAGAAACATTTATCTCTTTTTTGAGTTATTTTTACTATTAATCATGCTATATTGTTGATCATAATAATCTACAACTTTTCCTAAGTCAGAATAATATTCTTGAGGAATAGATCTAAAATCAGGAGATGAACTTATATTCTTAAAATAAATATAATTACTATATAAGCTAATTTGATTTACAGTAAGCTCGCAAACAGGTTTACCGTAAAACTCTTTAGCGGAATTAGATAAAAAGATAGAATTATAAACAATTGGGGCGCAAGCTATTTTTTTTAAATTTCTATCTGAAAATACATTTTGGAAATCATTATAATAAGAATGATAATTTCTCATTAAAATAATGTCTAAATCTTCAAACTCTTCTTCAGAAAAAAGCGGTCGAGTTAGTTTTTCATCTTTAAAAAAGAAATTTCGCAAATAATATTCATAATTTTTATTATTACAATGACTTTCTACTGTTAAACCAATCGCATCTTCTCGCTCCATAAATAATGGAGACAGCGCGGCAATTTCTTTATTTAAAATTTCTTGAGCAGATTTAATCTGAAAAGGAATAACTAACTTCTTTTTTGAAATTTCAAGGTCTTGAATTCTTTTTAATTTTTCTTGATATTCCTCCTCTTGCTCTTCTAACCAAGAAGTATTTTTGAATAAAACTTTTAATTTATCTTTTTCTGGTAATAATCCTTTAGCATAACATTCAGATTCTAAAGTTTTATTAAATTCAGATATATAAGTAGCTTCTAGTAAAGAATTATGCTTTACATAAAAGTTATTATGATAATCAAAAGATGCTCCAAGAATAATATGTCGAAAAAGCAAAAAAGCTTTTTCTTGAGAATCCACATTCTGAAGATCTAAAATAGCTTCATTCACTAGGCGTTCTCACTCAATACTTTATCAATATCTTCTTGAGTAGCTTTATTAGAAGAATTAAACCAATAACTAATAGAAAAAGCTAACTTAGAAGTAAGTTCATTGAAAAATTCAGTTCCTGACTCTTGATCTTCTTTTAAATCATAACTATCACACTTTTCATCAAAAGTTTTTCCTTCAAAATAAGAAGTGAAATCAGCTTTTTCATCGCCTTTGTTCCAATAAGTAGTATTTAAAATATACCAGAAAATTTGCTTGTTAAGAGCTTTAGATTCGGCACTTTGTTCATAAATAGCATTTCTGCGATATTCAAGATCAGTAAGTTTAAATCTAATATCTTCAAAATCTTCTTTAGCTTTTTGCAATTTTTCTTTATCAGCTTCAAGATTCTTTTCTTTAACTTCTAGTTCTAGAGTTTCAACTTCTAGTCGAGCTTTATAATAACTATTTGCAACTTCAGCGAACTCCTTTTTTGTTTCTTCTCCTAGATCACCGCCATCATTTTCAAGACGTTTAGCGATAAGATTCTTACTCAATAATCCAGCTTTCAAATATTCACCAACTTTTGCGGCATAATATATATCAGCGTCTTCAATAAGCTTGCGATTTGGCTTCTTAATTTTGAATACAAAAGGCTTCTTTTCTTTTACTGATTTAGTAATTCTAATTTCCGCGCCAGCTTCATCTTTGCTGACTTCGGTTTTATCTACGCTAACTTCTTTATCTAGAGTAAAAGAATAAATCCACTTTTCTGGTATCATAAATCTTCTTTATTATTAATATTGATAATCAGATTCTCAAATAAATTTTCTATTTCTCTAGTTGTATTATTGCCAATATCTAATATTTCTTTACGTTTATTATTAAATTTAGTGTTATCTAATAACACTAATTTTTGTAAAATTTCATCACTAACAACATCTTTATTTTCATAAATAATCTTTAATTGTTTTTGATGTAAATCATCTAATGATCGCAAATGAGCTTTATAGTCTTTTTTTACTATACGTTTTATCTGTTCTAGTAGAAAAGCCTTAAACTGATCTGTAGAAATAGTATCGACTATTTTCTTATCCATTGCCTTATATTATTATAATTAAAAAAGAAAAAACCCCAAAGATTACTCTTTGGGGTAAAAAGATTTAATTATGATTAAGTAGTAGCTACGCAGGTGCAAGCATCAGCAGTAGAACTAACTGTAACATTGAAAGTAGCTCCGACATCTCCAACTGCTAGATTATGTTCTCTAGCAGTTACTTTTCCTTGTGTGCCGAGACCAAATGTATATCCACCAACAACTAATCCTGTAATTCCAAGAGGCATATCCATACCTTCGACAGTTATTGATGAAGTTCCTGGAGGAGTTGTAAAAGAAGTCGCATTAGAAGGCAAATCTCCTAAGCTCATAACTCTTTCGACAGGAACTTCCCAAGAAAAACTAGCGTTTTGAGCGGCGGCTCCAAATCCACCAATAGGGTTACTAACTGGAGATCCATCTTCAGATATCACTGCTCCAAGTCCTGACACTCTATCAGGAGTTAAAACTGGATAAGAAACAGCAGCTACAGATGATACTGGTTCTGGACGTTCTCCATCAGAATCATTTCCAGCTATTCCTCCAGAAGGAACACCTTCAAAAGTCATCTCGCAAGTAGCCAAATCTCCTACAGCGGCATTAATTGAAAGTGAAGATAAATAACCACTGATAACTTTTCCAACACCTGCTACAGTAACATGCATAGCCGCTGGAGTATCCAATATAGAATTACTCATCAACTGATTTAACATTGTTGGAGAAATATGAATACCATTACCAGTAGCAGTAGGCAAAACGAAACTAAATGTAGTTGAAGCAGTTTCTGGCTCCAATAGCACGTTATCTATAATTCCTCTACTTCCGAAAGAATTTACGGTCTGATTTGGGCTGCTATAAGATACTGAAGCGTTTTGTACGCCAGAAATTACGGCCCAAGGACCAACGTCAGCCCCCGATTGAATTTTGACTTGACCCTGAGTATAAATTGTTCTTGATATAATTGCCATAATATTTTATCTTTTTATTAATTACATTTAAAAAATTGGTTTGTGAAATCGAAAAATTTAACTTCTTGGATTTCTAAATGAATACACTTCAAAATCAACAATTGCCGAACAAACTTGAGGATTTGTTAATTTTATTCTACTATCTGAAAATGATATTTTTGACACTGAAACATCCCATATTAAAGATTTATCAACTTGATTATTTACTTGGGTTTCATAATTATATCCAGAACCAGTTATCGCGCCAAAATTAGAATATGGTAAAGTCGCTGGATCTATAATTCCAAATTCTGTTTTTCTAAGATCTTTTAATATTGAACAAGCTGCATCTAATGCAAAAGTATTTTCAGCTAATACCAAACATCTAAAATTAGATATCATTTTATCTAGTCCACCAAATGCAAAATCTTCTCCATTTGCGCTTTCCATTCTTATAAAAATAGCTGGATAAGAAATGTATTTCGAGCCTAATGCAGAAGATGAATTTATAACTTGATCAGTAGACTTTGCGCGAATTTCAAATTTAGTTTCAAATAATAATTCTTCTTCAGTATAGTTATTTAAATATATATTAAAATCTTTGACGCATCCCGTAGCAGAAACCGTTGATCCAGTATACTGAGTTCCAGTAAAATAAATTTGACCTCCATCATAATTTATTCCATAAAATCCACTAACTCCTAAATCTAAATTCTGCCCATTGATTGATATTCCGCTAAATCCACCTGAAGGTATTGAAACGTCTGATACTAATTGATCAAATGGACTGTTAAAAGTATAATAATCAACTCCATTAACTTGAAAAGCGTCGTCTACTTTATTAAAGTTAACAGACTGAACTGTATAAGCTTGACCTTTCTTAAGTATTTGATTGTCAATATACAGCATAAAACTTGACACTAATTTATTTTCAAATTGCGTTATCATTTTTTGTTACCCTTTATATTCTTAATAAAATCTTGTAATAATGAATTTAAATATTCTTGTTTTTTAAAAGATCCAACTCCTTTAGCTTTTTCAGATTGAACACCTTGTTTAGATCTACCATCTAAAAATTTAGTATATATATACTGCGTGAATCCACTGATTCCATCTTCAATTCCTGCGGCCCAACTTCTTCCATTTTCAAATGGTAAAGGAGTTACTTTTTTAATTTCATTTTGAGAAGGATATTTAACAGACACTGAATATCCATCTGCATTTACTTTTATATTTTTTACTTCTATTTCGTTTAAAAGCTCTTTAACTGGAGCTATTGGATCTGTATTTGCTTCAAAACCTATAAAGCTAAATAAATTTCCATATCCTCCTAAAGTGTTACTTGTGTTTGACGCTTTTGGTCCCGCCGCAATTTCCTTAGTAACTTCATGATTATCAAAAGCATCTATCAATTTAGATTTTTCTGCGTCTACTTTTTTTTCAGCTTTTTCCAATGCTTTATCTTTAGCTTTTTTACTAGATAAAGCTTTTCCTCTAATCTTATTAATATCTAATTTAGTATATCCCATATTACTTGGTATATTCTAATTCAAATATATAAAACACTTCTCCTAAAGTAGATCCAAGATTTTTATTTAAGAAATTAGCGCGGCGACCTACAGATGCGACATTAAAACTATCTCCATCAATAGTAATTTTAACTATTTTATTTGCTTTAATATAATCATAAGTAGCTTGTTTTACTTTGATTTTAACTAATCCTGAATCTGTATTTTTACCAATACCAGGAGATACATTTCTATTAAAATCACCATAAGTAACAATAGCGTCATGGGCGGCGCTTATAATTGTTAATGCAGGATTTGCAGTATTTACTGCTTGATAACCGGGAAGATATTTTTGAGCAGAATTATTATTAAAATTTTGCTTTGGCTCAATAAAAATAGTTATACTTCTTTTAAATGTATCAAAATGATCATTGATACTTGATGTAAAAGACGTTCTTTCGTCATTGGTAATTAAACTTGCCATAAATTATGGAGTTATTCCTAATGGATAATTTTTACCAATATAATAACCAACAACAGTATCGTCGCCAGCAACTTGACGAGGTTTAGATTTAGCAACTTGATATCTGCTTATCATTAAATTTAATTCTTCCATTTCCATCTTTTTGAAAGTCGCAAGATTACGACCAACTTCAGTTTTGCTTACTTTTCTTACCATCATGCCATCACTATTAACTTCAACTACTGCGTCCATAGATGCCGCGCCCATATTGCTTCTTATCGCAGAATCATAATATTGTAAATAATAAAACTTTTTATAAATTGCAGCTTCATCATATCCAATTTCTTCTATAGTTCCATCTTCAAAAGTTTCTTTAAGATAATAAGTAACAGGAGGTGATCCTCCATCATCTGAGACGGCATAATTTCTGCTGATAGCATTATTTAATTTACCATAATTTGTACGAAACCAAAGTATTACGGCAGATGATGTAGGTGAACTAGTTATTCCTAATTCATCTATAACTTCAGAAGCCATCTGATTAATTGTTGGCATATATGTTTAATTACACAAAAAAACCCGCCCTTTTCAGGACGGGTTAAAATAGTTCTCTATTTTTTATACTTCAGGCTGAAGCGGTGCTGGACCAGATGCGCTGTCTTGTACTAGCTTAACAAGAATGTTAATCGACGCATCGATTACTGAATGCTCTTGATAAGTAAGACGAGCTTGACGAGCAGCAAATGCTAGATTTTGCAATGCTACTTCTGGAGTTAGTGGTTGCGCGGCCTGAGCTTGTTGATTCTGATTTTCCATAGTAATTAATTAATTTCTAAAATATTATAACTGCTTCTTAGAAAAATTAAAAAACTTTTAGAGAAAATTATGCAGCGGCAGGTTCAGGAGCAGGAGTCACAGTAACAGTAACATCATTACTTGTTACAGATCCAACCATGTTAGAAACCTTTACAGAATAAATTCCTTCATTTGAAGTTTGAGCCATCATAATTGGAAGCGTATTTCCCATCGACGCTGGAACAGCTACTCCGTCTTTATACCATGTATATACTAAAGGCTGAGTTCCTTCAGCTTGCACAGAAAGAGAAATGCTGCCGTTAACTTCTACAGTTTTATTCTCAGGTTGAGTAATAATAGTTGGAGCAACTGGAACAATTACAGCAAGAACTGCTGCGGCGCTTGTTACTGAGCCACCAGCATTTGTAACTTTAACTGTATAAGATCCAGCGTCAGATTCAGCGACTGAAGTAATTGAGAAAGATGAACCAACTTGACCTTGAATTGCCGCATCATTTTTATACCATTGAAAAGTAAGTGGGGCATCACCCGTACAACTTACTGAAAAAAGCACGGTATTTCCAACTTGAATTGATTGGCTAGTTGGTTGCATTACAATTGTTGGTGGCACAGGAGGCAATGGATAATCCATACTTATATATGGAATACCAAGATCTTCAGTGATAGAATCAGCGATATACTTATAATCAGCGATTTCTGAACTTTCAGAAGTCCAATCTTGCCATTGATCGAAAGTCATACTGTGAGTGATTCTATCGATAATATTGCCACTTGGATTATAAAAAGTAACCCAAAAACTAGGCCCACAATGTGGATCAAAGCCAGCGTTATCGATGTTGATTTTAGCCAAATTCATATTTGGCGTTGGATTTGCACTTAATACTATTGTTTTCATTTGTTTATTATATTATGTTTTTAAAAGATCAGGAATAAATTCATGAAGCTTTTGAGGAGTATCATAACTACTAAAATCTACACTTGTTATATCTCTAAGTTCAGATTTTTTTTGAGTTATAATTGGAATGGACGCCGTATCTCCATTCTCTAAAGCTCGCATAAATTCTACATCCAATTTCTCTAATAAAGGTTTTCTTAAATTTCTAAATCGTTCTTTTTTGATTTCGATTGCTTTGTCTCTATCAAAATAAATTTCGCCATTATCATTTATTTTCCAAGCGTTTCGAACCCATTTTAATTGTAAAGCTTGATCTCCTTCAATTATCCAAGAAGGTTCAGTTGAACCATCTGGTAATTTTGGCACATCTTTATTTTGAACCATTAACAAAAATTCATGTTGTTGTTGTGAACTCATTTCTGGTTGATATGCGGGATAAATTATAGCCATGCCTTCATCTGTTTTATAAGTTATTATTTTCATGATTTTATCTATAAAATACGGCTCTAACTGCTACGCAATCATACACCTGAGCGCCATGAATAAACTCAGTTGCTAGACGACAACTTCCAGCTTGTTGAGCGGTACTACGTCTGGGAACAGTTAAGAGCATTCCATATATGTCTTGGTCGTCATAACCATAGGTCGCTGTTCCTGCAACTACATAATTAGCATCCACCATAGCAGTAGAAAAATTAACTGTACAAACTCCAGTCCCATTATCAGTCACACTGCTGACATTATAACTAGCATTGATTGTATTGTTGTTCATATTGTAATGCACCCAAGCTTTTGCTATATTTGTAGCAACTGGAGCATCTGAAAATGTTTTAACTCCAGCTATTGATTGAGCGCCAGTTGTATAAACACCATTTGTTACTGTAGCGGCATTTCCATTTATACTTCCGCTTATTGTAGAGCTAAATGTTTTTGTGCCTCCAATAGTTTGATTACCTGAAGTTCTGACAACTGTAGCATCGACAGCAATTGTTCCAGTAGAAGTAATTGTACCTCCAGAAAGACCATCTCCAGCCGTAATACTTGTAACTGTTCCAGAGCTTGTTCCGATTCCAATTGCAGTTCTAAATGTAGCGGCATCTAAAGCTGAAACAGTATTATCGGCATTTATTCTTGGAAAAGTTATTGCTCCTGGATTTGCTAATGTAAAAAAGCTAGAACCAACAGTCGTGGCTCCGAGACCAGATCTGCCCGTTGCTTGTGTTGTACCTCCAGTTCCACCATTTGCAACTGCTACTGTTCCTGTGACATTTGTAGCATTTGTTGCGTTAGTAGCATTCGTCGCATTTGTAATTGTATTAGCTCCAATAATAGTAGCAAGATCTGCGCCACTCAAAGTTGTCATGTTTCCAAGAGACGCTGTTACTCTTCCTATTGCAACAGGACCAGTAACTTGTTGCATTTTAGCAAATGTAACTATATTATCATCTAATGCGCCAGTTTTAACGCCAAGAGCAGCTACTGATCCAGAGCTTCCACCAATACTTAAACTAGGCGCACTTGTTGAAGCAGAAGTTAATATTGTATTTCCGCCTAATTTTGCTGTAGTTAATGTACTTATTTCTAAATCACTATCAGCAGTAAAATCAGCTATATTAGTTGGAGTTGGCGCAAGATTAATATATGTATAACCCATTTCTGGATTTGTAGTCGCAGTATAATTTCTATTACTTTTAACTACGACATCAACAATACCATAATTTCTTACATCTACAAATACTGATATATATCTTTGATCTCCAGCGACAGTAGTTTCTCCGCTTATTCTACATTGAAAATTGTTGTCTCCAGCGCCTCTATATTCAACTAATCTTATACCAGAATTACTAACATATCCATACCAAATATGGTATACCTTTTTTAATCCTCTACTCCAATATTTTTCATGTATTTCGACTTCAAGTGTTCCAATACTATTCCAATCATTATAATCTATTCCAATTCTTGCTATTTCATAAGTTCTAGCTTGAGTTAATGCCGCAGATAAATCACTAAAAGCATAAATTTTATAATTTCCCATTTGGAGCGGACCTTGCAAATTTAAACTATTTGAAATAACTGCTGTAGCATCATAATCTGCACCAATTGTAACCGCGCCATCAAC
>Ga0222712_10001210_pt1 | contig 32812 bp, 55 predicted proteins | sample C33_657DmetaG_FD_165043 | JGI IMG/M metagenome (GOLD analysis project Ga0222712, IMG submission 165043) | Estuarine water microbial communities from San Francisco Bay, California, United States - C33_657D | ecosystem: Environmental > Aquatic > Marine > Unclassified | place: USA: California...
CTGGCATAAAATGGTAGGCAATCACGGTTCCGCCCCGTGGTCTTTCGATTATCAGTCGAATGCTCTACTATTGAGCTAAATGCCTATTAAATGGCGAGGGTAGCCGGATTCGAACCGAGCAAGTCTGCACAGTGACAGTGTGCTATGTTAGCCAATTACACTATACCCCCATTAAAATTATTCACCAACACGATAGTTAGCTCATATGCATATTCGGTTATTGTTCGTCGTCAACAATAATCCCGCTATCTCTTTTACCACACGACCTGCTTCATAGAGTTGGTGAAATTGGTAGGGCTCCACGGTAACGATCCGTGTTCTACTGGTTAAAAGCCAGTTGCTTCACCGTTAAAGCTTGAACCCCATTATAAATTGGTGCAAGTGATGGGTAATGCTCCCATACGAATCGTCCGATTAAGAGTCGGGTGCCCGTCTATTGTGGCTTCACTTGCGTAAAATCTTTTATCTACTATTGTCAACGAACTGTAAATATCTTATCACAGATTCTTCTTAGGTCAACAACTTTTTTTAGAAAACTTTGAGGACTTCACGGGGGATAATTACTCCCAAACGACTTTCATCTTACCGTTCCACATTTTAAACTCCTTTCACCAGAGGGAATCGAACCCCAGAGATGTGTCTATCTCAAAAAAATGGCCCGGCAGGTTGGTAACGCTCCAACATCTCGTCCTCTTCAGGGACACGCTAATCTATTTCAGCTACTACCGGATAAAACTTATTCACCAGCCATTTTCAATCTGACACAACGTATTACTGTTCTAGCTCTCTTTGAAGCTTTTTGTGTCATAAATGCTCTACCACTTCCTTTTTTGTATGGCGGTGTTTTTCCTTTTGAAGTATATTGTGCAGCAGTTACATCCAGAATTTTACCGTCTTCATTTTGTAACCACCAATGAGAAATTCCTCTGTCATCTTCACCTTGATGTGGTTTGAATGTTCCTTTCAACTTGGTAGACTTTAATAAGTGATACAAAGCCTCAGTAGCAACATAACAATGACCAAACATCGGATTAGACTCGTTTTCCTTACGATACTTTGGTTCCAATAATTCTGGTTCCAAACAACTTTTGATTTTTGATATCAAAGTTGAAACGGTTGGACTTTTGACTTCCAACAAAATATCTACAAGGCTAATGGATCTAATCATAATAATAAATATTACAGATCCAGAAATAAATAGAAAATGGTGGGCACGGTAGGACTTGCACCTACGTAGGGCGTTAACCCGGGAGATTTACAGTCTCCTGCAATTGCTGCTATGCGACATACCCATAAAATTGGTGGTGAGTGGAGGAGTTGAACCACTTGCCTTCCGCCCTATTAATTGATGGCAACTGTTTTACAGACAGCCATAGGGAACACTCACCGTAAATTGGCAGGGCCTTTCATCTAAACTTATACTAGGATCTCACATTGTTCAAGCAATTTCGAACTCGCTTATCTATCTAGTTTGTTTTTTTAAGATTACTTATCCCTATTGAAAACTTTACGTCATATGTTTGTTTCACCATATGACGGTGACTGAGGATGCTTCTTTCACAACATATTTCTAGCATACCTTACCTTTGCGCTTTTGGTTATGTCGCTTTAGTCACATCAGAAGACTTATAAATTGGCTGTGGAGGTAGGGCTCGAACCTACAACATTTCGGTTAACAGCCGAACGCTCTACCATTGAGCTACACCACAGTTGAAAATGGCTCCCAAGGAAGGACTCGCACCTCCACAAAAACGTTAACAGCGTTCCGTGCTACTTTGACACTACTCGGGAATTAAAAATTATAATGTTTACTGGATTTCACAATTGTTCCACTTACTAATCACAATCTCGTCAGACTGTGATTTTCAATGTCTATCAGTGTCAATACATTACTTACTACTTCAACACCATTTATTGATCGGATTCGAACCGATACCTTCCACCATATCGAGGTGTTGTTCTGCCATTTAAACTACGTGTATGTTGCCTTCAACTAATGTATTTGGAAATTGGCGGTCATACGGGGTTACGCTCCCCGGACTTCCCTTAGACAGAGGGTTAGGTTACTATTACTTTATATGACCATGAAAAATTGGCAAGGTGGGTGGGTAACGCTCCCACATGATACAGTTTTGGAGACTGTTGCATTTCTTGTCTGCCACCACCCTATTATAAATTGGTAGCCCCACGGGGAATTGAACCCACGATTTGTAGATTGAAAGTCTACCGTCCTAAGCCATTAGACGATGAGGCCATTAAATTGGTGCTTCAGCGAGGAGTTGAACCCCGAACTCAACGTTCGTAGCGTTGCGTGATAAATCCATTTTCACCACCGAAGCGTAAATTGGCAGTCCCATTCGGAGTCGAACCGAATTCCCCAGATTGAGAATCTAGAATCCTTTCCTATTAGACGATGGGACCGTTAAAATTGGGGTGATATACGAGTGCTGCCCTCGTTCCTTGAGTTTCACAAACTCAGGTGCTAACTGTTACACCAATATCACCATTACGAAATTGGAGCCAACTGCCGGGATTGAACCGGCGACCGGTAGTTTACAAAACTACTGCTCTACCGCTGAGCTAAGTTGGCGTTAAATTTGTTTCTTTAACATTCACGGAAATCACCTCAGTAATTCCGTCATCGCCCTATGGGTTCTGGATTTATACATAACACCCACGGACCAATCAATTGATTTTTCCAGACTTTACCTTATCGTCGTTTTATCGACTCACTGGCGGAGGTTCAACAGATGGAGTTTCAAACCTTCGTTTTCTTAAATTGTCCTAACAGTCTATCACACTTTTTATCGTTGTCAACTGTCTTTTTTCATTTTCTTTTGTCGTTCGTTTTTCTAGTTTCGTTCGACGGTCAACATCCTATCATCCTTTCTTCGTTTGTCAACCGGCTTTTTTCAAGGAGAATTTTTAAAACAAAAAACCGTCACTCATTTCTGGGTGACGGTTGATATTTTTCTCCTTAATCTGCCTACAAAATATCAGCCGCCAACCTTTCTTTTATCGAAGGTTGTATACCACTCGCGCTTAATATTATGTTCACAGACTAACTTCATGTTGCTAATATATATCAGGAATTTTCAAAAACGTCAAATTTTTTTAGTGAATCAACAAATATGTGCCTTTGACATCTTTTCTGTTGGCACTTTCATCACCATCACCTGGTCTCACGATGACGTTGTATTTACCCTCTTCACTCGACTCAGGTGTTTGTAACATCTCGTCATAACTCAAGATACTATCTTTTGGAACATTATACTTATCAGCCAACTTGGTCTTGAGACGGCTCATGTCTGCTGGAGTAAATTGGATACGTCCCTTTTCATCTCTGATTGCTTTACCCTTGTCATCCTTGATAATGAGATCATCAAACATAGGCTTTGGAACCACAGTGCTGTGCTTGGTCTTGCTAAAATCTACATTTTTTTCTTGTGGTTTAGCAGCCCCCGCACTGAAATTCATCAAGAAGTTAGATGGCTTTTCTCCTTGTGCTACACCTGCCAACTTGGTATATGCATAGAACTTAACAGTTGGGAACTTTCTGGCAATATCATATGCCATGTCAAGATAATCACTAGAAAACATATCACCGCTGTCATGCCATCTGATTGCGACATCAGCGTTTTTCTTACTAGCACCTTTAACAGCAGCTGATATCTCTCGTTCCAACATAGCTTTGAAACCAGCTGGATCATTTACCAAGAAATTCAACAATCTGGTGGAAGAAATTGGAGCATTTTCATATTGAACATATCCACCCTTCTTAGCATAACAATATACCTTACATGCTCCTGCGCCTGGACAAGTATCAATTACTACTATTTTATTTGTCTTTTCATTGACCGCCAAACCTTTGAGTGCTGGTAGACCAATGTTATAAAATTCAGTGAATCCGCCGCCGCTATGTTGAAGCTTCTCATTTTGTTTGAGAATCTTAGTTGGACGTTGCTTGATAACATCCTTCAATTTATCCAAGTCAAATCGTCTACCACTTGGATCAACAATCTTTACAGCTGTGCTAGAATGAATATATGGATACTTGTAACGGTCAATCTTTATTTGACGTTGAAACTCTGGATCTTTGTCTAACTTCTTCTTCAACGCTTTATCAGTATCAGCTTGACGCTTCATATACTGACGTTGTAGGTATGCCATTAACTCTTCGTCGTCGAGGTCTCTGAAGCTGGCGCCCAACATGTCTCTGTATTTGGTCAAATCGATTTCATTCAAAGACGTTATCGACTCAGCAACTACATCTCCCATCTCGTCTTGATAAAAATCTTCAAGACTTTGTATCTTAATTGACTCTACGAAATTTTTTTTTTCTTCCATTACTTCACGAATTGACTCGTAAACAATGTCGGTAAATTCATTTAACGAAATTTTCTTAGACTCATACATACCATATCCAAATGGCTCTGGCTCATCACTACGAACACGATATTCTGGTCCCATGCCTGGCTCATCACCCTTCAAACGAGCAATTTTACTGCGCAACATCTTTTTGTAATTGTCAATAGAACCATAATCCTTGGCTCTAGATGGATCTGGGTTTGCTAGTAATGCTTCTAAATCCTTGATATCATCCGCAACAGAATCTTCACTCAAATGTGCAGTGAGTTCATCACTTTCAACTTCAGCAGCGTTGTTTGGGTTACCCTTAAACTCTTCTGATATCATCTTTTTGATTAGGTTGACCAGCTTTTGTTTCTTTTTCATATGTTCTTTGAGACCAGTATTATCGTTACGAGATGTTTTATATTTGTCAACAATAAACGAAGGAATATTTGTAGTAGTGACCGGATTCTTGTTCATCAAGCTTGAAATTTCATCGGGACTCAACAATTTCAAAACATCAACCACTTCACGATCTGTGGTGGTCATTTTATCTGGGGACATATCCATCATTTTTACTATTGAACTGAGTGGGGTTACCGTGGATACATACGCATCTGATCCTCTTTCAAAATTATCGCCCACATCCTTCCACATCAATACTTTGGTGCCACGATCAATTGTAGATACCATCACCTTGACGGGTGAATTGTTTTGATTTTCGCGTAATTTAAGTTTTTTATTGGTCCCCATAATGATATAAATATAACTGAGTCAAATTAAATTCCCACAATTTGTTTAAACGCGTGAGTATAAAAGTCAGATGAAACAAATCTGGTCTGAATACTTTCCATCAACCCAGTAATATTAATATCTCGGTAAAACTTGTCCGCAATATCAAAATTGTGTAAATATCTTTCACGAAACACTTTAATTTCTGGATCATCTTTCACAGCTTCGAATATTGCTTTATATACATGATATCTTCGATAAATTTGTGAGACTGTTGACAAGTCACCGGTATTAATTCTTTCTACGGTTTCCACAAACATTTCTGATTGCAACAAATCATCTTCAACAACTACGTGAAACCTGTTTAAACAGGAAGCAGATCCAATGTGAAATATGTAATAATCTTTAATCTTATCATAAATACTATTATCAAAAGTAACATATGGTTTTTGTTCTATCATCCCCATATGAAAAAAGTATGCGGCCTGACTTTCATCATTGTCCAATTTACAATCATATAAATTAAACTGAAAACCTTTGTTGATTCTGCTCATCATATCTATACTGAACTTAACAAAAGTATCAGAATGACATTCTTTGTCTAACTTTATAAACCTACCACGGTAAAATATTGTTTCTCCAGCTTCAAATAAGTGTGCTCTAAAAATATCATCTTTTCGAACATGCTTCTTCTTGATTAAAAAATGCGTTGGCCAATAATGACCAAATTGATAAGAACATACACTATCATGTTCAGTCAAAACGTGATCCTCACGCATATATTTAGTTTCTAATTCTACCAAATCGAAGTTACTTACGCAACCTCTAGGATCACCAACAAAATCATAAATCCCTTCATTCAGGGCGCAAATGTGTTTTTCAAGCAATCTGGAATTCAGAATAAAATCATCATCTTCCATGAACAATATATTATCAGCACATCTATCATAAAAAGTATCAACCAAATATGCGATCATCATGCCGTGGTTTTGTGTATCCATCAGAGGATATATAAACTCTATAGACTTGTCATCACCGCGTAGTTCATTAAAATAATTGACAATTTCAGCTACTTCTGCTGGTTCACGAACTCTAGATCCAAAAGCAACACCAATAAACAAATTGTTAAAAATATTGCTTAATATACGTTTATGATTTTTAATACGAACATGCATCAACAACGGATCAGCTGCTGATACCAGCAATTGCGTAGAATTTTTATTCATTTAACCTTCCAAAAGTCGTATATACCTTTCTCGACTTCATAACTTGGCCAAACAAACCTATCACGTTTTGGTTGTGTTTGAGCCCAAGCCCACATATCAGTCAAACCATCTTTCAAGTTGGTCTTGTGTTGAAACCCAAGCAAATCTACAGACTTTTGGTAAGTAGAATAAGCATGTTTTACTTCATGACGTTGTTGTAGATATACTTTTTGACCGCCACCCATAACTTCAATCAATGTATCACAAGCTTGATCAATCGAAGTTTCTACAATACCTCCAAGGTTTATAATTTGTTTAGAAGCCTTGTCCGACAAAGCAGCATTCAAGAACGGTTCAAGACTATCATCGATATAAGAAAACGCTCTAGTTTGCTGACCATCACCATAGATTGTAAGAGGCAGGTTGTTTAAATGTTGATACATCCAAATACCCAACACATTACGATACTTGTCCCAAATGTTCTGTTTCTTACCATATACATTGTGAGGTCTGATAATACACCAATCCAAACCATGTTGTTCACCCGCAACCCTAATGTCCATTTCACACGCATACTTGGCAACACCATATGGATCAATTGGATTAGGTATATAAGCCTCATCAAATGGAGTCTCATTTTGACCATATACAGCCATCGTAGAAGTGAAAATCAACCTCTTTACATCGTTATTTATACATGCGTTAACGATATTGGTGGTCGAAATTAGATTGTTATTATAATTGTAATTTCGAATAAATGGACTCAAACCTTCAGCAGCATATGCAGCTAAATGATATACATAATCAATCTTTTCAGACTCAAAAATAGCATTTATCTCAGATACATCAGTTACCAGATTGAGATTGTGTAGTTCTACATCTTCGTTAACGTTTTCGATATAACCACCACTAAAGTCATCAATACCAATGACTCTGATACCTTTTGATAACAAATAATCTGATATGTTTGACCCCAATAAACCTGCTACGCCTGTAATTAATATTGTCATAGATCTCCAATAATACGTTTGAATGTTTTTACATATATCTCTCTAGGCAACAACCAGTTACCCTTACTCTTCAAAATTTCATCAACATTGACCTTTTGAAATGCTTCGTCCAACAATGCAAAGTTCTGAATACAACGGTCTTTGAACACTGTGAATTCTGGGTGATTTTCAACTGCTTCAAATCCAGCACGATATACATGAAACCTTCTATACAACTCAAACAATTGATAATGATCGTTGGTCTCTGCAAATATATTGATCGCTCTAAACACAGGTTGACTCAACAATACATCTTTGTCCGATATGATTGGGAACAACTGTAGTGTAGAGCCAGATCCAGTATGTATAGAAAATTGTTTAAATGCAAAATCAATAATGTTTGGTGGTATTGTATAATTTGGTGTGTTAACCAAACCATGATTCAAGAAATACAATGTGCTAGCATCTTTACCCCGTGTTGGTGCCGCAATATATTCATACCCTTTGTTGATTCGACTCATCATGTCAATACTGAACTTAACAAACGTGTCACCACATGTATCCTTAACAAAATACTTTCTACCTCTATAACTAATTTCAGTATTATTGATCAACTTACCAAGTTCATCTCCGTTTGGACCAAATGCTTCAAATCTATCATCACGGTTAACAAACTTTTTCTTGATCAAAAAGTGTGTTGGCCAAAAATGATTAAATTCTCCAGGCTCAGCATGATGACCTTCACCACCGTTTACATACACCTTGTCTTCTCTAACAATTTTTCTTTGAAATTCAATCAACTCATTGTTGTTTGTGCAACCTCTGGGTTCGCCAACAAAATCATAATCACCACGATTCATTGCATCCACATGAGTTTCCAATAACTCAGCATCAACAAAAAAGTCATCGGTCTCTGTAATCAACAAATTAGATTTACAGTCGTCATACACTGCCTTCATCAACTCATTCAACATCGTTCCATGTTGAGTAGTGTTTTCAGTTGGATATACAAACTTGATGTCATCTTGATCCTTTGACAAATTGTTGAGAAACAATTCTACTTCATCCATGTCCTTTGAACTTGGATTGGTAGGATGTGGTGCTCGATAATGATAGGTGTGTATTCCTACAAAAAAATTGTCCACAAACTTTCGCAGTCTGTTCTTGTAGTTGAGTGTGGAGAGAAATATCGTAAGCGGATCGCCGGATATCATTAACTGTGTAGCGTCTTTTTTGGTCATATTTGTAACTATGTGTATACCTCTAAATATATATGGCGAGACAATTGGTTACAAAAACATATATATTTTATAAATTCTATGAAACGCAACAAAGCGATATTCACTATAGTCAAGAATGAACGTTATTTTCTCAAAAAGTGGTTGGAATATTATCGACAACATTTTGATGATTGTGATATCTACGTTTTCGACAATCAAACCACAGACGGAAGCACCAATGACCTACCAGTAAAAACATTTAAACTTTTTAATGAAAACGCATATGATCCATACTGGTTGTGGGTCAATATTGCTCATATATGGAAACAATTGTTGAAAGATTATAAGTATGTAATGTATACAGATGTAGACGAATTTATTATTACTAAAAATGGTGATCCTCTAAAAACAGAATTTAATCAATTAATTGAAAACAATATTCCATGTATCATATGCGAAGGATACAATCTGTTACATTGGAAACACAAAGAACCCGAAACATTTAGTATAGACCAACCATTATTAACCCAAAGAAATTATGTCATGTATTCAAAAGAATATTCCAAAGTAATCATGGGTAATTATGAACTACAATTCAATATAGGCGCACATACCGCAAATAATGAAGTAAAGTATTCAGACACACAACGTGAAGTTCCAAACCTCATGTTGATCCACGCAAAACTATATGACCAAGATAGAACAGTCGAACGTTACAAACACAGATATGGTGAAAATACCAAAAATTGTGACTCTGGATGTGAACAATTCTTGATATTAAACAACAAAGTAGACGAGTTTCTAAAACATCATTATCCAGATCCAATCTACGATACCGATACAGTCTATGGCATCGAACCCAGATTCATAAACTTAAAACACTTGAGTCACTACATAAGTTACGACTACAAAAACTTATTCTAATGCACGAAAAACCCGGCTTTTACACCGGGTTTTTTACTACTATTACATACTGCCAATCTTACGACCTGGCGTGTTGAGATTGTAAGCATCAATAACAGTTGGCGTCTTGGAATTAAGCTTCTTCTCCAACTTGGCCAACAGCGCCTGGTTACGCTTATTGGTCTTGGGATAATCGTGACCCCTCAACAAAGACTTATAGGTAAAGGTTCGTTGACCAATTCGATAATCAGTCTTGCCATTGGCCAATTCAAGAACCGTCTTACAGTAAATCGCAACAAAGTTATTGATATCATCGACAGTCTTGATATGCTTGTAACTGGTCACCTTGAGAATATACAGATCAAACAAAACATTTACTGACGGCTTTTTAACCTTTTTGCCAAACATGTTGAACAACACAGCATTGGGTTCAACCCACTTGTCAAAAAATTCACTAATAGACTTATGAAACAAATCAGTAGACTTATCCATACTAGTTCCAGACTGGTAAGAATCTTGCAACAACTGCGGATTCCAACGAACATTCAAAGTGTTATTACGAACATAAGCACAATGAGTAAACCAAGCATCAACCAATCGACGATTATACTTTGTGTCACCTTTTGAAGTGAATACCATACGAAACACACTAGAAGCAGTATTTTTATTCAAATAATACTTCTCACCCATTTCACGACACATTTTTGAAATGTCACTGATAATAGCATTACGCTTTTCAGCATCATTCAACGGCATACCACTATTAACCGCCAAAAACAGTTCACTCAACTGCGCTCGAGTTGACTTGGTATAAACATCAGCAATAATCTTCACACCCAAAATAAATTGCTTGACATCATTGTCCAACTCACTCCACGTTTTGTCAGCCTTGATTCGAACCATATTATACTGATCGTTAAACCGTTCACCGGGCGTAGAATCATCAACCCGATTAATATAATACGTGCCAGGCGACAATTTAACTTCGTCGTTAAAAAACTTCTTGATCGTGGTAAAACGGTTATTACCATCAACATTCAAATACCTAATACCACGATTCTTCCAGCCAGAATAATAATCAATGTCAATCTTTGACTTGTTGATTTCGTTGTTTTTCAAACACTCACGAACATCAGCAAACAAAAATTTACTAGGCGCAAGTCCCGAAAACAAATTGTGCAAATATGCCTGCATGTGGTCCTTACTCCACCTAGCCGGACTCTGAAAGTGAGTATCAATATCTACAGTGTTAATAAGATCAGAGACCTCCTTCAGAGACCACTCATAGTTGGCGTGTTCAACGTTGGCAATAGTATTATTCTTCATTTTTTATTTTTTGTTTTTTATTGTTGGACCAATTTCTTGGTATGAAAATATAATATCAGGCAACCACTGGTTGGTCAACAGAAATATTAAAACCGTCAAATCGAGCATTGATCCGTGACACCGAAATATCGTTGCTTGTCTTGATCCGTGACTCCAACAAAAGCTTGGCAGGCAAATAATACATTGACAAACCACTAGTTTCCAAATGAACAATCAAATATCCACCATCAAGCAAATTTTCAGCCTTTTTTCTCCAATCACGACCACTCAAATTTCCACTGGTATTTCCCAAATTGATCTTAAAATCTTTGCTGATACGTCGAATGTCAACATGCACATTCTTGTCATTGCGCAACTCAAAATCCCATTCAGCAGTCTTGTGCGTCTTGGTCAAATTTGTATACTTATCATTCTTGGTCAAAATCCACCACGCAATTGTTTCAACCAATTCACCATGACCACCTTCTATCATCTCAGGCCACAACACCTTGGTAGTATATCCATTCTTGACCAACACATCATACGACATGCTACGAATCAATCCAATTCGATTTTTTAATTTTAACGTTTTCATAAAAATAAGGGAGATATTTTATATACCTCCCTTTGTTATACACAACTATATTGTTTGTTTTTTATTCCTTGCTTCCAAGCAAATAAGTGTTGCTAATAGCCTTGAAACTAAACTCTCTCTCAAGACCACGAACCACAACTCCCTCACGGTCAACAGCCATGTTCAACACACTCTTGCCTTCAGCATACTTTAACATGCTATCAACAAGATCGTTGTTTGGCAACACAAATCCATACTTTTCAATGACTGGAACCATCTTCAATTGCAAGTTGAACATCAACCATTCCAATTCATCAAAGAACATACGGCGACCCTTATCAATGTCATAACCAGTAAAGAAATACAAAGCATGATCCTTCATACCATACAAGTTACCATTGATACCAGCACCAATTAGTTCTCCTTGCAACGCAATGTTCTTGCCGTGCTTAGTCAACTTTTCCTTCAAATTGAGCATCTTAGCCATACGCCACAAACTGTTGTCATCAGTTTCACTCAACTCCCAGTTACGTCCACAAACACCAAACACACCGTTGTTGAAGTAACAAGTAAAACTGGTTCCGTCCAACTTTTCAGTGACATAGACCCTCTCGCCAACAGGCAAAAAGCCAACCTCACTTTCAAAGTTCTGAATACGAATTTCATCAGTCTTTGGAATAAAACTAGGAAAAGTTCCCTTGATCTTACCAGCCAACTGCGCAGGAATCGGAGGCTCATACTTGATCACATCCAACGCCTCGGTCAAATCATCACCTTCCTTTGGGTTTAAAATACCATCGGGAATAGGAGTCAATAAACCTTGACTAATCTGCCCACGAAGCTTGATGGTCTTCAAACGAAAACCTTCATTGTTTGCCATACGCTTATAACTGCTCTTACGAAGAAACTCAAACTGAGGACGAATAGGAAGAAAACTGTCAATTTCAAAATAAACAGCCAAGTCTCCAACCTTGAACTCATTCTTCTTCACAACAACCTTCCAACCACGCACAGTAGCAACAACAATAGCGTCAGCTCCAACAATAGGTTGAATGTCCGCAATACGAACCACACTAGCCAACTTACGCTCACTGGTCATAACAATTCCTTTCTTATTTAATTACTTCTTGATAATTTGACCGTCAACCACACTCACATACTTGATACTATTCATCATCTTTTTCTTGGCATGTAACCTAACCACGTTGGTAAATACAACCACAAAAGCAATCACAGCATTGAACAACGCATTCAAATACTTGCCTTCATTCAATCGTAACTCCACGGGTATCAACATCAATAACCCAAGAAATATACAGATCTTTTGATACCACTCACTGTTGATAATGTTTATAACCAAATTCATAATTACGCTACTAATACTAACACCAGATTTCATAAAAGTCAATATCCTTTTTTTAGCAAACATTACTTAACACCGTCACCAACTGCGCCTTTATTTTGTTTTGTGACTCAAGCTCGTTTAACAAATTTTGAACATATTCACGGATATTCTCCGCAGATTCTTTTGAGAAATCTGTGGGTAAGTCAATTCGTATATAGTAATTTCGTTTAGTATCGTTATTTATTTGATTCATATTAATAATTAAATTTTACCAGTGATGTATAATGTTCGCTATAATAAACGCACACGTTATAAAGTTTACCATCACAATCAAAAACCTCAAGAAAAAACTCGCCAACGCATACCTGACAGGCAACACCGGAACATCAGGCTTACACTCATCAGTATGTCCAACTCTATGATCAATCGTCCTAGCCAATGTCAAGAAAAATTTATTTGTCGTCATATAAAAAATAATAGTAAAGTGCCAAAAAATACATAATCAACCCCAATACTATCAAATAACCATTCATCCCCACAAATCACCATAATACAATCCCAATAACCTACATCCCCTCCTATACCTGTCATAATCATTCTTGTTTGAACTCAAATAAGTGCGTATATGCTCTTGCTCACCATGACTGGGAATTATAACATCACCACCAATCTCACCACAATCATAACGCAACGCAAACACAATTTCATCCAATATCTCACCCCACTCAGAAACTTCTAACGTGCCAATAGTCTCACCCACATCATTATACTTCATCGGTAACCTCTGCAAATTACTCAAATTGTCACGCATAACAATCACACGGGGTAACATGTATTTGCTAAAATCTACATGCAACTTTATCAATTGCTCTCGGTCAATCACACTGCCTCTATTAAACAATAATCGCTTTATCTTATCAATAATAATCATAATAAATCAAACTTTCTCACGATACACATATATACTAACCACCATACACAAATTCAATATCAATCCAATAATACTGTTAATATAATTAAATACACCATGCACACTCAAACAATAATAATACCCCAATACACACATCTGACCAAAAGCACCACACAACCATAACCCATAACTGTTGTTGTAACTGCTTTTATTTCTAACAATAATAAACAACTGAAACAACGGAGCCACATTAAACAATAACGTAAACCCCAACCCAAACAAACTGCCCAACTGAACTTTGTCAATCATATAACACCCACTATACACCATAACCCAACATATGTAAAGTCCCATATGAATTTTTTACCCCCCTGTTAAACACACACCCTTTATAAAAAAGTCAAAAACTACCCTATTAAAAACAGCCCCCATAACCGCAAACAAGCATATGTTAAACTCAAGCCCTAAAATATACCATGTGTGTCAGGAAGCTCTCCACGGGCAGGTGCGCACACGCCGCCCCATGTTCAGAACCCACTTGACAGGGGACCTGCCACCCCCTCCCCCGGTTGCTTTTATAAACTGACGGGGCATATGCCACCCCCTGCCGTCAACCTTATTTTTTGACCATACCCTGGCGCACCCCCCTTGCCGTTGCGCATAAAAAAACCCACCAGGCTGGTGCCGGTAGGTTGTCTAGGTTATCAAGCCCACTCGGTGAAGTGGTTGGTTTGACCGTTCCAAGGATAAGCCCAGCTGTAGCTGGTCAACTTGAGGCACACACCATCGGACCCACTTCGTTGGATTCGTTTGGTGATGGTTCGGTCACCGATCTGGGTAAGATTAGGAACACACTCACCTTGCATTGAGCCAGTGTATTTGCGAGACTGACCCAGAGGACTGATGACGACCGTAGCCTTCTTGACACTGCGAACGATGTAGTAGTCGATGTTGGTCTGGTCATAGCCCCAGCTTGACACAAACACATCACCCACCTTGACCGTAGGCAACGGCTTCTCCACCTTCATAACATCCGAAGCGTTCAGTTCAATCGAACCACTGTGGAAGGATCGGTCGATGGTAGAGCAGTAGATTTTGCCGTTACGAGCAGCCTTCCACACGACCATCTCGGTTTGAGCAGGCACAACCCGACTGCCGTAGGGAACGTTGATGGGGTTGATGTTGCGGACAGTATCGCCTTTCTTGATCTTCATTGTTAGAATAAGGTATCAGGGTTTAGATTGACCGTCAAGCCCTTTTTTTAGTTGCTCTCAATATTGACCACACCGATTCGGTTGCCGTTGGTATCCTTGAGAGGGCGACGAATGCCCGTGGTGTTTTCGGAGTCGATGATAGCCCCCTTAGCTTGACTCAGAGCCTTGGTGACCTCCATGAGGAAGTTGTCTTCGAAGGCGGCATTGTCGGTATCGAACTCAATCGTGATTTTCATTGTGCAGCTACTCTACAGGATTATTGATAAGAAGTCAAGCCCCTCTTTGAACTTTTTTTAGGCGATGGAGTTGTCTTGCCAGTAGAGCGAGCTGAACCGGATCATCCACCACCCATCCCGATTGAACCTGAGACCCTTCATCACGATGTTGGTGCCGTCCATGATGGTGTAGCCGAAGTTGTCCTTGGTGACGGTGTAGCCGACCCGTTTCGCCTCACGCACATGGTCCTTGACGAACTGGTTGGTGCAGAAACGGCTGAACATCTTGGGAGTGGCGGTGAGGTTATTCGTATCGTTCATTGTAAAGAAAGTATAGAGGAAAAAGCGGGAGAGTCAAGCCCTACCGTGAACTTTTTTTAGGCAATCTTTTCGAGGAGCAGAGCCAGCTCCTTCTCAGCCTTACCCGTCTTGACATACTTGATGGTCTTGCGGATGGCAGCGATGCGGTTCTTGGTATTGATTCGATCAACCCGAGCCTCAGCAGCCGCCTTCTTAGCAGCCTCCTTCTTCCAGTAGGCGAGCCACACCTTGGTGACATCCTCATTGACAGTCTTGCGAACCGTCTCGAAACCGTTGCGACCGTCGAAGATTTCCTTGGTGACGGTGTAGGTCTTGGTATACTTGCCGAGGTAGCCGTGAGGAATTACTTCACCAGCACCGTGACCCAACACGATGACGAGACCTTCCGGGTAAACATTCCGAACGTTGAACTTGGTGCCCTTGGGAATCGTGGTGGTGACCCCGTAGTAGGTGTAGGTGAAGGGCTTCGTGAGGGTGACGGTGGTCTTCTCGTTGGTGATCTTGTCCATATCGTTTGTTCCTTTATCTGGTAGCAGTATGACACCTTTTTATCGAACCACAAGCACTTTCTAGCACTTTTTTAGCACTTGACAACCAGACCCGTCTAGGGTAGCAGCGGCCAGAGGCCGGTGTCTTCACCCTCCCAGACCATCAAAACGGCCTGGAGGGCTGTTTACGCTAGCCCCAGAGGGTTTCTAGACGGTCTCAACTCCTTCAAGAAGAGCCTCATTGTCATCTTGGCGGCGACCATACATGATTTCGGTCAGAGCAAACCATGGACCATAGGCATACCGGGTAGGATGATGTGACACCTCTGTTTCCAGATTACTGACATATTCAGCGGTGACCTTTTTCCAGCCAAACGACCTGCACTGGTAGTAAACACCGTTGACTGCCACGATGTCGTTGACCGAGAGCGACCGCTTCTTGGATTCGACGAACAGCTGGCACTCCATGCCTGATCCGTGGTTCCATTCAGCGAACACTCGTTCCAGATTGTCTTCGACAGAGAGGTCATTGATGACGGCGAACGAGTAAATAGCCTCGTCGGGGTAAATGACATGAATGAGGTTTTTCTTCATGGTTTTTTCAATCGTTGTTACGAACAAAGGCGGCGTAGCTGTCCCAAATATCAGGAAACGCAGCCTTGAGCTTGGCATAGTTCTCGCTGTCAGCCCGTTGAGCAGCCCAGGCAAGCGACTTGACGAACGAGCCACCGTAGGTTGTCATGGCTTCCAGAATCTTGTAATCTTGATCTTTCATTGTGCAGCTAGGTTACCCGAATAAGTTGAAGAAGTCAAGCACCTTTTTTTAGCGGATGGTGGCAACTTGATCGGGACCGTTGATGAGGCGAACGAAGTAGCACTGGTTGACATCGCTGTTCCAGCCTGAGAAGATGAAGTCACGACCGTCGTAGGTCAGCACCTTGCCGGTGAGCTTCTTGACATCATCCCAGCCATTGGGGACGTTGAAGGTGAGAAACTCACGGTCCATGTCAGGACGGACGGTGTGCGAGACGGCGATCTTGTTGGAAGCGATAGAAGCAACGTTCATTGTGCAGCTACTCTACAGGATTACTTTGAAGAAGTCAACAGGTATTTTGAAAAAAGTTTGTGTGCAGTTTATACAGGATTTTCTGCACTAGCCTCTCTATCAGTCTTTGTGTGTTGTCCAAAGCATCAAGCTACGTCCTGTTGGCAAGCAAATTGTCCAGTTTTCATTGTTTGAACAGCAGGTCTGGTTCTCCATTTCCTCAGCGGCATCACCAGTCGCCCCATGCTCGGCATCTATTGACTGGCACTCTCTGAGTTAGCTGTAGGTTGATTTGGTCGCATCACACCTAATGTATTCTGCAATGCTTTGGGACAGGCTTTCCATCCACACCCACTAGGCTATGGGTTCTACCGAATCAACTCTGAAAATACTTTGAGTTGAGGAACTACTTTTGGACTTTATTCCATAGTAACACCTGATGTTTCACAGGGTATTTTGGAGTCACTTTCGTTTTACCCTCAACTCTATGATAGGTTGCCAGTCGTATTCCTTCCGGTCCCATCAACTGAAAATACTTTACCATCACCCCACCCGAAAGTCAACAGCTTTTTTCAAGAAATGTTGATTTCACCCGACACAATTTCAACGCCCCAATTAGGCAAGTCTTTACGTTGATTGATCATTCGTTTCACAGTCCTACCAAAGTCGGCGCTACTCTCATCAGCAATCCAATCATCCACAACACCTTCATTCCGCTTCCATTTAGTCACAATCTCTTGTAACATCTTTTTTGCATTAGTCTCATCACGATAATCAGGTGCTCTATCAAGATCTACAAAACTTTCAACATACCTATGACTCCAGTAAAACCCGTTAGTAACACTATCTTTCAGAAAATAAAAAGTTCGTTTCATCGTGGAAATATCCTACACCAAGCCTCAACTGAAGTCAACCCTTTTTCTTGATTTTCTTCGTCTTTTTCTTCACCGGCTCCACCTGTGTTGCCAATACTGTGATGACTGTTGGCTCCCCAAAGCCGTCAACCACTTCGACGGCAAAGGCTTGCCCTTCATTGTATACGCTAACCACGGCCCCAGTAGTGCCAATGGGGTAACGTGCACCTTCGTCGTCTACGATTGAAGTTAAGCGCACAAAGTCATGCTCTTTTTCGTTATTCATCGTGGGTATATCCTACACCAAGTATCAGCCGAAGTCAACCACTTTTTTTAGAAAACATCCTCCATCGTCATCGACTCTTCCCACCGAGCACGTTGTTCGTAGTCGGCATCGTCCTGGGTAAAGACCTCACCAAGGTCGATGGTGATCTGGTCACGGAGGTCAGAGGAGGTATCAATCATGTCGTTCATCGTGGAAATATCCTACCACCTTTTTTTACTCAAGTCAAGCCCCAAATCACCGAAACCAGCACAAACCACCACCAACTGAAAGTAGCTCCATTGAGCTTCTTACAGAGAATGTAGCCCCAGCACACGGCCAGGATGGTATTGGAAGTGATGGTGAAAGTCAAGTCCATATTTTGTTTATTTTTTACCGAACCGACAACCGAACCGCCTCCATGGCATCGTTGATGTCCCAGGTGTGGTAGAGAAACCGAGCATTGTCACCCACACCCACATACGACCGCCAGGCATTGCGGTCAGTCTTGGAATCCTCAGGCTTGTAGATAAACCCAACAATCTCACCATTCACAGTGCCAGCATGAAGGTTGGGAAGCGACTGGTTCTTGACCCGTTTGAATTGAACTTTATTCATCGTGCAGCTACTCTACCACCTTTTTATCGACTGTCAACGCCTTTTTTCAAGGAAGTTGGACCCGTTTGCCAATGTCCTTGTAGGCAGCCACAGACCGACCACACATCAACATCACATCCACAGCGGGAGGAATGGTGACGCCAGCGTCCCGAAGAGCCTGAACATACACCGCCTCCACCAACCGACCTTGCTTGGTCCCAGCCTTCACATCGGCCTGGGTCAAAACAGTAACCAAACGACTCTGAATATCCTCAAACTTCATATTTTTATTATTATTTACTTGACAACCTCAACACTCACCTCGTCCACCTCAAACGACCCCTCGACATAGGAACCGTCGTCAGGCAATGGAGCCTCCATGGCATTGTGAATAGCCTCGTCAACGTCAACAGCCTCAACCTCAACGTAACCATACACCTGCCACACCACACCAACCTTGTAAGTCTTAGCACTCATTGTTCAAATAGTCTACCAGCTTTTTATCGAATGTCAAGCCCCAATCAGGCTTTCCCGTTCACAATAGTTCACCACGGCGGCCGGAGTCCAGTAAAGATCCCGCTCAATCTTGAGACCAAACGGACCACGGATCGACTCCAACTCCTCAATCGAGGCAATACTACCCCACTCGACACAACCCATCCCAAGATCAGCAAACCCATAGAGAATGCCATCTTCGATTCCAGTAATCAACCAAGTAGACCGACCCCACGGAGTGAACAACTTGCAGATGGGGTTCATGTTGGTGTAGCCAGCCTTGGTCAACTTCTTCTTCAGTTCAGCAGTCAGTAGCTTCATCGTGCAGCTAAGGTATCAGGTTTTAGAAAAAGGTCAAGCCTCTTTCGCAACTTTTTTCGATCAATCTTCGTCCCGCATGTCCTCGGTGAAGATCTCGTCCTGGCACGTCTGGCAGAGGCCGGAGATGCCATACTCCTTCGCACTCAACTTGTCACGGAACACGGTAGCAGCCTTGCCACACGACACACACTGCGACCCAGCCTTGGCGAGGATCGAACTGCGGCCGAAAAACGTCATAGCCATCTCGTCCTTGAACTTTTCCATAGTCATATTTGTTTTGGTTAGTTGTTATTATTATTGACTAAAAATTATTATTGATCGTCATTGATTGACCGTCATCATGCCAGATCTTACTGTAAGTAACACAAGGATCAGAAGCTTCCGATGCCACAATGTCGTTGTCATCAAACTCACCAGACATGACAGTTGACCGAGCCTCATCTGCTGACTCTGCGGTAATCTTGAAAACAGTAGTAACTGTATGTTCTGCAATAACAATGTATTCTTTCATATTAGTTTTTCAACTCAGCTGCGTCTTCTTCTTTTAGATAGAAACGGTCATCACAAGCATCAGTAGCCAACATAATGTCACGAAGTGATTGGTCCTTTTCGGCAAGCTCATAGAGAATAGAGAATGATTCGCCGCTGATACCATTCTCATCATCCAAGACAGAGATAATAAAATTACGCAAAAGTTTTTTATTCATATTATTATTTATCAGTAATCCATCCCGCGCTCAACCGCATCAGCACAATCATTACAGATGGCATACTGCGGTTGAATACGAACAGTCCGTTCACACCGTTGGCACTTCTTGGTGACGTTGGTGCGTTGGCACTGGTGATAGAACGAAACCATCTCGGGGTCATCCATACCGTCCCAGGTTCCGAAGTTGTCGTCGTAGTAGGTCTTCATTGTGCAGCTAATGTATCAGGGTTTAGAAAAAGGTCAAGCCACTTTTCAGGCTTTTTTTCGGGTCAGTAAAGGTCGCCGGTGTCCGGCAGGTGGTGCAGGTAGGGTTCACGGTAGGTGCATCCACTCACCTCAGCGTCGGGGAAAGCTTCCTTAGCCTCCTCCAGGCTGTTGAAGATTTCCACCCACACTCGCCTCGGTTGACCGGCGAGCACCGAACTGCGAGGATAGGTAGAGTGCTCGTAGACCGTCCAGGAATCGTCGGAGTTGCGGTAGGTGGCACCACGGGAATTTTGTTCAATCGTCAGATAGGATTTCATCGTGCAAGCAGTATGACAGCTTTTAGAAAAAGGTCAAGGGCATTCGTCAGGATTTTTGAAAGATTTTTTGCCCCTGTTTTCTTTCAAAACCGCATACCCCACCGGCCGTAGTCTGGCCGCTGGTGACCGGGTTGTCAAGCAGTTTATCGCATAAAAAAACCACCAGTTTCCCGGTGGTTCTGACTGTTTAGACCGTCTTGTAGACCACAGCAGCCTTGCCACGTCCACCCTCAGGCTTGACCCGCCCAACCTCCTTGACAGCCCCCTCAGCGATCATCTTCTGAAGTCGAACATACAGCACAGGCTGGGTCAGTCCAGTCTCAGCGATCAACATCTTCATGGTGAAGTCTCCCTTGGGAAGCACCAGACTGACCTTCTTGGACTTGCGACCACGACGTTTGGGTTGACCCTCCTCACTCTGCGCCGTAGCGACCAGCTTGTCGAACTTCTCCTCAGCCTCGTCCAGGGTCTTGGCACTCCAGGCGGTCTTGCCCCACACATGAGCACCAGGGTAGCGCTCATAGTCTTCCTCGACCACCTTGCCACCAGGCAGCTTCTTGCCAGCCTTGACCGTCTTGATAACGAACACCTCGTAGCCGAAGTGGCTGTTGTCGGGACGGATTCGCTCATACAGAGCAACACCACGGTCCTTACGTAGCTGACGAAAGGTCTGGTTACCAGTGGCGTCAGCATTCATCACGAACTCTTTTTCGAGTGTCTTCATCGTCCTAGCAGTGTAACAGATTTTGGGAGGAGGTCAACACCTTTTTTTAGATGTCGAGGGTTCTGAAGCTATCGACGTATTTTCCGCTGTTTGCCAGCTTGATCTCATCGGTCATCTCAGGCTCAACCACAACGTCTTGGAACACGCCCACTTCCTTGTTGATCTGGTGCATGAACTCAATCTTGGCGTTGTAGAGGGCAATAGCCTCTGGGGTTGCGGTGGGCAGTTCAGCGACGATAGCATCCAGCTCTTCGTCGGTCATCTCAATCATTTCGATATCTTCAGTCATACAGAATATAGACTAACAGCTTTTTTTACAATGTCAATTCTTTTTTTCAGAATCCCGGGTGGGACGTTTGACGTTGTTCATCGCATCGAGACTGTAGAGTCCCAACAGAGTAAACAATGTTGAGAAGTTAGGATCTGTCTTTGCGTGCAGAAAAGCCGCAATGAAGCACAGAAACGGGGTTGAGAGTGTAACGATGGCAGACAGCCACTTCAGGTAGTATTTCATTTGTTTTTTGGGTTTGTTGTTTAGTCCTCGAAACGGTTACCCCACTTGTTTTTGCGGGAATAGTGTTTGCGAGAGTCTTTGATCTTGGTGACGGGTTTGAGGTCACCCCAAGTCTTGCGAACCTTGATCTTCATGATGGAAACAGATTACCACAGGGAGTGGATCTTGTCAAGCCCCCTCTTCAATGCCCGTGGCGGGTGTCAGATTACCACTGTTCCTCGAAACTCTCCAGATCCTTGGGCTTAGCACCCTTGGTCTTCTTGCCACCCTTGTTGATCTTGGACTTCTTCTTATCGAATCGGTCCCACTTGCCACGTCCATCCTTCCAACTCTTACCCATACTCTATCTGTTTTGTTTGTTTTTTGCTTGACATCTTGGAGTGAAGCAGTCTTTCAGCTTCACTCCAAGTAAAATCCAATCACTTACGCCTTGACACGATAAATGTTGGCAGGCTTACCACGACCACCAGTCTTCTGCGTGCCAACCACATCATAACGTCCACTAGCCACGTTTCGAGCCACAAAAGCACGAATGGTAGGACTCTTGACGTTAGCATTAGCAGCCTCAAGGTCAGCCACAGTAAAGTCCTTGCCAGTGATCTCGGTCACGGCAGTAGGCTTGCGACCCAACTTACCAGGAGTCTTGACCGCCTTGGTCTTGATGGTCTGAACCGCCTTGACCTCGGTCACAACGGTGTTGGTATTGACATTAGAACTAACAGTATTTGTATCCATAATTATTTTTGTTTTTTGTTTTTTTGTTACCTTACGAAATCTACTTTACATCAAAAATGACTTATTGTCAACTTCTTTGAATATTTTTATTTTCTCACCAGGTTACCCACAACAGTATTACCAAAACTACTGCGGGTGCCATTCGCATTATACGTTTGATTAGCACTCTTATTATAAGTTCCCACCTGATTGCCCTTGTTATCAAAAGCACGAATGTTCACACCATCTTCCTTGAGACTACCAAGATATTCACCCTTGGCACCATATAACCGCTTTATGTCACTCATATGTTTATTTGTTTATTACAGTTTGTTTCTTATCAATATTCTTATCTACAAAAATGGGTTTGGACTCTTCTCGTTCAGCTGCTTCAATGACCATGCGAACAAAGTCAGTAAGCAGTCCACTATTCTTTCGGTCTGCTACATCTTCTCGGATAGCCCTCTGTCGCCATTGTGGAAGAGCATCTAGAATCTCGTCATAACACTTTTTGTAGCGGCCTGCTGACTCCTTGATTTGTTTCTTGGTCACGATAATAAATAGTTTTCAGAAATATCAATCGGGGCTTTTTGACCTGACCCCAAGGTTCCCACCACCACTTACGAGACAGCCTCTTCCTCGTCTTCTGGGAAATATCGACCCAGACCCTCACGAAGAGTAATACCATCATCACTATTCCAATCCAGCTCCTCTTCACTAATGATCTGACCATTCAGAATAACCTCACTACCCAAGAAACTACCACCCTCATCCGCAAACTCATGATAAAACTCAAGAGTAGGATAGTCCCTTGACACAGTAAGAAGCAACTGGGTCACAGGCGACCAAGCAGTCTCGTAGTAGATACTGGCACTCAACTCACCCTTGTCCTGCGACACGATACCCCACTCGGTCACATCATAGGCATTCCACTTGGTTCCCCAGTTACGAATAGCCCAGTCATACCAATCAGCACACCCATACTTCGCCATCAGTTCATCGTATTTAGCCTGGGTAATACCAAGACCAAACGGACGTTCCATCTCAAATGAACCCAGCTCACCCTTGTTGGTCTTTTCTCGCCAGTCAGCCCAGGTCTTGTCAATCTCCTCTTGGGTCTGAACACGAACGGGACTAGAAGTTCCCCGAAGATCCTCTGGCATCGGCACCAGTCGGTTGAAGTCCAACTCACGATCCTCACTCTTGGCTTGAGCCACAAAGCGAAGCACATCGGCAGCGGGTCCATGAACAGTGAGGTTGTTAGCAGTATGATTAGGCATAAATGTTATTTATTACAGAAAACAGTCTACCAGGTTTTTATCGAAAGTCAACAGGTATTTTAGCTATCAAAGCCAATCAACGTGTCGCCGGGAAGATCCCACAGGCTCTTGTAAAGCTCGGGAAACTCGTCCTTGGTAACCTCATGAAGCAGCTGAACTGGAGTCACCAGAGTCAGAGCAGCATCACCATACGAGAAGCTGTTGAAGGTTCCCACAGAGTCGAGGAACGCATCGGCACCAGGCAGGTGGTTGAAGTAGATGTAAGAGACGGAGTTCAGTTTCATTGTGCGAATAGAGTAACAGGTTTTAGAAAAAGGTCAAGGGCTTTTTTAGCTGACCCCAAGCTTTTTTCCATCACCCGATCAGGCAGTCACAGCCTTGGAAGCCTTCTCAGCGAGACGAGCCTGAGCACGATTGCGGAGCCAGGCAGTCGAAGCGAACAGAGCAGCAGGCTTGCCACGACCACCGGTCTTCTGGGTCTTGTTGAGCCGGGTCAGAACACCAGTCTCAACCAGCTGATTGACACGCTTCCGAACAGTCAGAGTAGCGATCTCAGGGTTCAGAGCGAAGGCATCCTTGAGACTGAAGATGTAGTCATTAGCCAGCTCCACGAACTTAGCAGGACGACCCGGACCACGATTAGACTTAGCACTCATACGATTGATTTTGTTGTTTTTTTCGTTGTTGTTGGCACCGTCACTGGCGCCGTTGACATTATTGATAATACCACAAAAGCCGCTATGGTCAACAGCTTTCTTGCGATTCTGCCCACTTTTTTTAGGCAACTTTAGGCTTGACAACGGCGGCCGGACCATGGTAAGCTCCAGGCTTTTGGGTGCGGCCGGAGGCCGGATTTTGTGCCAAAAACTCCCGCGAATACCTGTTGACAATGATCCCTTCCGATGGTAATCTAGCTGCACAATGAAGACGATCACTAAGGACTACATCAAGACTCAACTCGCCACCAACCCGGCTTGGGCGATCCGTGGTCTGGTCAAGATCTACACCCTCCAGACCGCCGACGAACAGGCTTCTGACCGCACCTCCCACGACAACGGTGTGGGCTTTAGTGGTGTGGACGCCAACATCCTGAGCTCGTTCGCTAAACAGGTGAACGCCGGGCGCAACCTCTCTCCGAAGCAGATGGCTATCGTCTACAAGAAGATGCCTCGCTACTGGAGGCAGATCGCCAGTTTCATCCCCGAGACCAAGCTGGCTGAGATCGAAGCCAAGGTCAAGGCTGAGGTGGTGACCCCGGCCGCTGTCTGATCTTTTTATGTTGACTTTGACCGTCACCGCACTTACAGTAGCTCTACATAGTATGCTCAACTTTTACAAGCACATCACCGAGACCATTCCCAATTACCTGATGTTTGTGTTGTTCCTGATGGTTGCTTACATGCTTTTTTGCATGATTACCACCTTCACGACAGACCTCATCATCAAGGTGATTCTGGCTATTCGGGCTCCAATTCCTCCGACCGCCGTCAAGGTCACCAAGGTCGATCAGGAATAATTCAGGTGGGTGCTTGACATTCGGTCAACTACGTGGTATAGTATTTGAACAATGAATTTGAACGTTAGTAATCTATTGGAACCTCAGCGTCCCCACGCTCAACGTCTTCTGGACAGTTTGTTCATGAATGGTGTGGCGGCGGATCTGAGCGAGACTGGATGTGGCAAGACCTACGTGGCTGCCTGGGTGTCCAAGAATCTGAATGTCCCCATCGTGGTGGTGTGTCCCAAGGTGGTTCGCCGTGGGTGGGCTGAGGTGCTGGCTAAGTTTGGTATCAAGGCAGACATCATCAACTACGAGAAGCTGATGCGTGGCAACACTCCGTTCCTCACCTTCAAGAATGATCGTGACGACAATGCTACCTTCTACGAACTTCACTTTCGCAAGGACGCTTTGGTGATCTTGGACGAGGTTCACAAGTGCAAGGGGTGGAATTCCAAGAACAGTGATTTTCTGATTGCGCTTCGACTTCAGAACTACAAGACCCTCATGTTGAGTGCTACGGCGGCTACCAATCCTTTGGAGATGAAGAGCTTCGGGTTTGCTACTCTGCTTCATGGTCTGACCAACTTCAAGGAGTTTCTGCTTCAGAATGGTGCTTACCGCACTGGTCGCTTTGGTGCCTACAGTATCGATCTGGGTGACCGTCGAACCATGGAGTCGATGCGGTCGATGCACACTCAATTGTTCAACGTGACCAAAATTGCGAGTCGCATGACCCGCAACCAGTTTGGTAAGATCTTTCCCGACAACCGTGTTTACGCCGAGTGCTTTGACATGGGGTCCAACACCGGCAAGATCAACAAGGTCTACGAAATGATGGAACGAGAGTTGGCTGATCTAGAGGAGTCGAGTTCCAACTACAGCCAACACCAGTTCGCCATCATGACCAAGGCTCGTCGTCTTGCTGAGTTGTTGAAGGTTCCCACCATGGTTGAGTGGATCGAAGATATGCACGCTGAGGGTGTGAGTCCCGTGTGCTTTGTCAACTACACCGACACCGTGACTGCCATTCGGAAGAAGCTGGACAAGAATTCCAAGCTGACCAACCAGATTTCGATGATCGTGGGTGGACAGAGTGAGAAGGCTCGCAACAATGATATTGATGCCTTCCAGAACAACACCAAGAGGATCATGATCGCCAATCTGGCTGCTGGTAACGCTGGAATCAACCTTCATGACCTTGTGGGTGGCGCTCCTCGTATGTCGTTGATCAGTCCCAGTTTCAGTGCCATCAATCTGGTTCAGGCGCTGGGTCGAATTCATCGGGCTGAGGGCAAGACTCCTTGTGTTCAAAAGGTGATGTTCGCCGCTGATACCATTGAGGAACATGCTTGCCGTCGAGTTCAGGCTCGTATCAACAATATTGATCAACTGAACGATGGAGATCTGACCAGTGGAATCAATTTGATCCGTAACTAACGTAAACTGAAATATTTATGACTAAGATTCTTGCTATTTGGTATATGACCCCAGGTCGTCCTGGCCGATCCCAACTGTTTGAGGTTGCCAACACCGAGGACATCAAGCCCACCTTTTACAGATTGCTCTTTGGAGATCATGCTAACAATTTGTTGGTCAACTACGACAACAGTCTGTATGTGATCGAACCAAAAGATCCCAACGACCCCGCTCCTTATCTGAGGCGCAAGGTCGAATATCATCCACTTTCTCATCTGGTCGCCAGTTGAGATCTTCAGAGGGTGTTCCAGAGCTACATCCTCCTCTACAAAAAACAACAGGCTAAACGTCGGTGAGTTCATTGTCGTTTCTTGACCGTCTAACGTAAAAAGACGGTCACTTTGCTGCATTCAAGGTCTACTTATTTGCAGTTATGCCAACATATCCAGTTCCACCCTACCTACCGTCAAGTAGCTTCAACCCAGTTTATTTGCAACAAAAGCTGGCCGCCTACGTCGAAGCTCGTTCCCAGATCAGCGACAAAAGCCTTCCTTACCTCAAGGCATTGGTTGACCAGATCATCACAGACTTGACCACAACCAATAATTTGATCAATAGCAGCAGTGCTACGATCAACCAGCACACCCATCAACAGGTGCCACCAGCCCACAACTACATCGTCACCCCACCAACCAATCCATGAGACAAATTGTTTTGACCCGTTGCAACGAACCCGAGTCCATGTTTGAGTGGACCAAAGATTTTGTTGACAAACCCGAAGTGGTGATTTATAATAAGGGAAACAGTTCGTTTGGCCTTCCGGCCCAGGCCAGACCCAATGTTGGCAGAGACCTTGAAACCCAGCTGTGGCACATTCTGACCAACTACGACAACCTGGCAGACGAGCTGTTGATGTTGCAGCCACGATTCGATGACCACTTGGATTGGCCTCGTTGGGCTGGTGAAGACGACATTGACTTTACGAAGCTGCCACGGTCAATCTTGAACCATGACTATGATGGTAGCAAATTACAGTTTATCAATGTTTACCACACCGAATGCTACAATCCTAACAATATTCAGTTGCCTGGTGAAATAACCAAAGACTATTGGCAAATGCAAACAGACATCATTCAGCCCTATTTGGATGGGCTGAATGATTTGGTGAAGACTAACTATAAGGTTGACCAAGCTATTTGTTGGACATTTAGCCCAGGCATAGCCTATAGTGTGCCAAAGTCAATGATTCTCAACAAATCCAAATCATGGTGGCAACGTTGTTATGACTTTTACATGTCAGCCCCACCACCACATTGTCACGCTTACTTCTTTGAAAGATGTTATTGCGATCTGTGGGACTATAGTGAATATTGATAAGAAAGTGGTGTCCCCACTAGGATTCGAACCTAGACAAAGGCTTTAGAAGAACCTGGTGCTATCCATTACACTATGAGGACAAAAATTGGTTACTTGGTCTTTTTCTTCTTGTTTTTATTCTTTAGACCATACAGAGGTTCGTTGTTTTCATCATACCCCACAATCTCCACGGTTCCTTCATCAACCAGCTGGTTCAGTTCTTTCTGAATACATTGTGCCATAGCATCCCTCATCATCTGACGAGCCTCTTCATCATCCACATCAAACATTTCTTTGATTTGGTCGATAAGCTTTTGTTCCTCAATATTTGCATCTAACTCATCCACATTGATAGCGAGTGTATGAGCAAGCAACTCATCAATGGTTCCGGTAAAGGTAGAAATGCCGTGGGAAGATTTTGATCGGTCTGTCATGGTTATTAGTCTATCTGATAAATATTCAACTGTCAAGAACCAAAAAACTCTTTTTTCTTGGTTTTGGAAATCTTACAGTTAGGATATTGAGTAATCAACTTTAGACCATCAACAAACCTAACGCGAATGGTTGGAAACTCAGTAATATCTGTAATAATATAAGTGAGCCGAGTATTTACAATATGTTCATGAACCACTTGTTCATTGATGCTTCTACCACTACCCACCATGTTACTGGGAGCAAAAATACAACCACCTTTGGTGAAACTCTTGTGTTCATACTTACGTTCACCAGCCACATGGTCATATCCACTTTCATCAACATACTTTAGTTCATCAAACCAAAGCGGTAACTGTTGTTGAATAAAAGGAGCACAAGTTCTACCATCACGAAACAAACCCACCAACACACCTTGTGGCAGATTACCCCACCCAAAGTTGTTGATGGTGTAAGTGTATGTATAATCAAGATTTATCATCGGGCAGCAAGCCATTCGTCAAAATCATCCACATTGACGTTTTGAATATTCACAGAATAACCATTATCAAGCATTGCCTTGTAAAAGGTTCCCATGTCACAATCCTCTTCCAAATAAAACTTATGACGCTTCAGAGGCGAATAAGCAGTGATCTTATCCCACACACCAGCAGCATCCCGAACGTCCTTGGCAGGCACCTCCAACCAGCTATGGCCAGGATCGTGAATGCGAAGGTAGGTCCGAGTCTTGTTGTCGTTACTGTATCGGTCAGTCAATGTCATCATCGTGCAGCTACTCTAACAGGTTTTACAAAAAGGTCAAGGGGCTTTTTTAGCTGACCCCAAGCTTTTTTGCGTCGAGCTTACTCCTGGTCCGAATCACCAACCGTCAGGTCAATCTCCGCGCTATCGCCCTCTTGACGAGCCGTAAACCACTCGGAGCTCGAGACCCGCTTGTTTTTGAGGTCATAGGTGATGTCGTCGCCATAGTCAGACCCATCACCAGCACCAGAGTAGGAATACACCTCCCAAGCCCAGTTCTCAATCTCCGCACTCAACTCGTTGCACTCAGCAGACTTGTTGCGATCCCACGGCTCCACACCCACGTTCAGATAGCCCTCGTCAGACCCACCAGCGAAGCTGAGAATGATCCGATCAATACCCAGAGCCAGAGCCTTGTTGTAAATGTCCTTGTTCAGCGGTTCAATAGTCATACTTTTTTTATTTTTTACTTGTTTAGTTTACCAGCTTTTTTCCGAAAGTCAAGCACCTTTTTTTATCCGATCACCATCTCTTGCTCCACCACCTTCTTGCCAACCTTGAGCATCCACGGTTCAGGGTTCTTACCCAGCACCTTCAGATAGTCCGCCACAGTCGGAATAAACCCACAGTCCTCCTCAACGTGTTGTTCAGCCAACATCTTGGTCGGCACAGCCACACCCTTGCTATTCACAATGGCATGACCAAACCGCTCCACCGCCCATTGAATCCCGGCGGAGTGATGACGTAGAGCACGATGGGTCCAGTCACCGGTGAAAGCCTTGGTCTCATCGAACCAGTCATGGAGAGCAACGTAGTCGGCGGGACAACCACCCCACTTGCGAGCAGAACTTTGAGCGTGTTTGTAAGGAGTCATTGAGCAGCTACTCTAACAGGTTTTAGAAAAAGGTCAACAACTTTTTAGCTGGCAATCACAGCGAAGAACCGAGAGTCCTCCTTGCGGATGTTACCACGACGAGACCCATACGAACCAAAGCCCACAGTGGCATCGTAGGTGCGACCACCCGTGGGACAACGATACATCTTGTAAACCCTAGTCCCAGGTCCAATGTTCAACTGACTGCGAAACCGACGATAGGCAGCCTGCCCCTCGTTGTCGTTCTTGAAGTAGCCGACAGTCTTCTCGACCAACCAGTTACCCTTGCGGACAACAGTCAACGACCCGTCACCATTGTCAAAGTAGGTCGCACACTTGGAATCATGAAACACATTCTTATTCATATCAATAAAGAGTCTACCAGGTTTTACAAAAAGGTCAAGCACCAAATGTAGCGGGATCTTCGTCAGCACCATCCACCTTGATCGGGTCAAACGTAGACCAGTCAGGGTTGAGGTCACCGTCACAGGTCACATACCCGTCGATACGAAGACCACACTCCAGATCCACAGTCACCGTGCACTCGACCAGACCATCGAACAAAATCTCACGGTCAACCTCAAGCACCTCAAACTTCTCGATCTTCAAACAGTCAGTTCTCATTACCCAGACAGTCTACCACACCCACAGTCAACGTCAACACCTTTTTTCAAAACAATCAGTCAGATTCAAGGGTCGGCCAGGATGCCACAAAACCCCAAAAAGTCAAGCGGTAAAACCAAAAAAAGAGACAACCCTCTCAGATTGTCCTTGACACACTCACTCACCACAAACCGCCGGGGTCAGCTCTCGCCACCCCAAAGTCTTATTCACATTGCGGTAGCTCCACTTACCATTGTCAAACAAATACTGATAATCAGCCCAACTATTTTTCGCACTATCCTCAAACTCACCCAGATCCTCAAACACAATAGCCTCTTGGTCCTTCTCACCACGCTCACGACCATAAGCAACACACACATTGCTCTGCGGCTTATCAAACGTGTGAGACTCAGTAGGAACCACATTCTCAGCCAACTGACTCAGATTTCCCAACTTCAACAACTCATTGACAATACCCGCGTTGTTGTAGTTGTAGAGAAGTATCTTGCCCACATACTCAGGATAACCATCCCAATGACAATAGATACTGGAAATGGACTTATCTTGATTGACAATAGCGATATTAGAACGAGTAGCCATATGATTTATTACAGAAAAGATTCTACCAGCTTTTTATACGAAGTCAACAACTATTTTTGATTACCTATTCACCACAGTCACCGCCACAACCACACCCGTCTTGCGATAGATAAAACCCGCATAACGAGTCGCCTCCTCCATCGTGTAGAACTTCGGACCCCGACCAAACCAAACCTTGTATTTCATTGTGCAGCCAGATTATCAGGTTTTTCTAAAGTGTCAAGCCTCAACCGGAACGTCCCGACCATCCACAAACCGATAGTTGACCGGATCGTCACTCTCGGTAGCACGTCCATCCTCAGGCACCCACCACCTCATCCGAAGCGCCATCACACTACCAAACGCCTCTTCCTGGGTCGCAAACCGCAAACTGTTCGTTGACCACTTACCATCCACCAGCACCTCGGGCTTCCATGATTTGTTCTTCATTGTGCAGCTACTCTATCAGGCTTTTTTTACCATGTCAAGCCCCCCCCTCTTTGACCCAGGCAGCCCCTGCGGCCGGAACCTGTGTCAAGCACAATCGTTGGTTGGCTGCACGATTTATTCGAAGAAAGATCTTGAGGTCTGTGGCTGGCTGGTGTAGAGTATTGGCAACAGGTGAACAACCGAGGGTAGGGGACCAGGCCGAGCCGCTAAAGTCCGGCCTCCGGCCATAACCTATACCCCGCCAACCTGTCAAGCAAAATCGGTCAAAAGCGCATGTTTTTTGTTTGCGATTTTGCTTGAGGTTTGACCCCATCCCTGGTATCGTATTTACAAGATCGGCTGACAAAGCTAGGATAGGGGACCGGCCCCAGCCCTAATAGCTTTAACGATAACAAATCGGTGAGAGGCGGTGACAGGCTATGTCATGCGCCATCATTAGAAAATCTTATGATCGCAGGACGATTAGTTGCTCTTATTCATTAGGAACTCTTATCATCTCACCAACCATAAGTGCTTCTACTGGGACAAGCTGACGCAGTGTGATTAGATATGATAATGATGGGTGTATTATTTGCATTAATGTTACTAATGACCTACACGATTTGGTGTGGTTGTCAACATATAAGAATTTGTATAATAAATCGGTCAACCTCCTAAAAGAAAAACAGCCCAACAGTTGCGCAACCCACCACACTACACACACAACCACCCCAAGCAAAAGCGAGCATAGCGAGCGCACAAGCATCATATGTTAAACAATAATATCCACATATGTTTTCACCACAAAAAAAATTGAAAAATGTGTGACAAAAACGTGTATATTATTGTTAGTATTGTATACATCTACATACTACACATTCTTAAGCATATTATCATATCATTATTACTATGTTTGAGTGAATATGCTAATAAATTCAAATGACCATATGTGTATAAAAACATGCACTTATTGGGTATATTGGGAGGGTGTTTTTGGTGGGTTGGTATGGGTTATTTTGGTTTAGCGAGGGGGGGGTGTTATTGTATATTGTCCGGGGGGTCTATATGGTA
>Ga0222712_10001211_pt1 | contig 32810 bp, 29 predicted proteins | sample C33_657DmetaG_FD_165043 | JGI IMG/M metagenome (GOLD analysis project Ga0222712, IMG submission 165043) | Estuarine water microbial communities from San Francisco Bay, California, United States - C33_657D | ecosystem: Environmental > Aquatic > Marine > Unclassified | place: USA: California...
CAGCACCACCAATTTCGACAGAATTCGAAGAGCTCCCAACAATTGAATCACTCAATCTTGCAAAGCTCGACGTATCAGTCTTTGGTAATCACGAGCATGACCGCAACCTTGACCACCTCAACAAGGTCATCGGAAAGTCAGACTTCCAGTGGGTGGTTTCAAACTACAACCCAGATTCACTTGCAGTGCTTAAGTCAGGTACCAAGCAAGCAAAGAACTACACAATCATCGAACGCGGTGGAGTGAAGATCGGAATCGTTGGTTCAAATACTTCTGAAACAATCGAACAAGTTTTCCCCGGAAACCTTAATTATAAGGATGCATCAGGAGCGACGAAGACTATCGATATCAACCCAAGTGTTGCTGGCGTGAATAGCGCTATTGTCGAGGCTAAGGCAGCTGGTGCTGAAATTGTTATCGCCCTGCTCCACCAAGGTTGGTTGGAAAATGCCAACGGTACAGCCAAGGGACAACTCAACACACTTGCATCACAGATCAAGGGTGCTGTTGCAGTATACGGTGGCCACAGCCACCAGACATATGCATCAGTAATCCCTGGTTCAGTTCGTGTAGAGCCAGTCGTTTTGGGTCAAACTCGTAACTCAGGTGTTGAATACACAAGAACTCAGATCTGTATTCGCAACGGAAAAGTTGTTGGACAATCAATCCAGCACGTTCTTAAGTCTGCATCAACAACAATCAACACGGGCGTCCTTAGCACAGTAACAACACAGGATGTAGCAGCGGCTGCAATGGTCAAGACATACAAGGATCAGTTGACAGCAAAGCTTGATGTCAAGATTGGTAAAGTCTCTGCAGTATTCCCACGCGGAGGCACACCAGCAGTTGAGCGTTCAGGTGAAACACCAATGGGTAATTACATCGCTGATTTGATGCGTGCAAAGTATAAGACTGACTTTGCAATTCAAAACGGTGGCGGAATTAGATCTGCCTTCCCAGCGCCTACCTATATCCCAGCTGATACAACTCTTGTTCGCACAGGAGCTGGTCCGCTAGATGTAACGCTAGGTGATGCATTCACTGTTTATCCATTCGGTAACCAAGTTGCGACAACAGTTATCACCGGTGAAAACTTGTGGAAGGCACTTGAAAACGGTGTCGGCGGAGCGTATCCTGGCGATGGACGCTTCCCACAGATCTCCGGATTCAAGTACAGCTTCGATGCTTCTAAGGCAATCGGAAGCCGAATCGTCTCTGTTACAAAGCTTGATGGAACAGCGATTGCGAAAGACAGCAAGGAATACTCATTGACCACACTTGATTTCCTAATCTACGGTGGCGATGGATATCTCAACGTCTTCTCTCCTTCACAAGCTAAGGTCAAGGGAGCTCTTCTAGATATCTTCGTAGATGCTCTCAAGGCTGATCAAGCTGCTGGAAAGGTCACACAACTTCCAGTAGCAGATGGTCGAATCACAAAGGTCGGCTAAATAGTTAAGGTAGTTAAGTAATAGAAGGGGCGCTTGCGAGAAATCGCAGGTGCCCCTTCTTTCTTTACGCACGCATTTGGGTGGGTTTAGGAAAACGGGTACTATGAGCGCTCACAACTGAATATGCGTGCGTAGCTCAACGGATAGAGCATCTGACTACGGATCAGAAGGTTAGGGGTTCGAATCCCTTCGCGCGCACGAGTTAAGCCTTTGGTGCCTTTCACACCAAGGGCTTTTCTTTTCCACTTTTTACCATAAATCCATCTTGGCGTGAAATAATCACAATATGAAAATACGCCTGATTGTGGCCACGATTCTGACTCTGATTGCCGCGCTTATTCCTATGACATCGCACGCAGCCGAAGATCGATATTTTCAATACGGCAAATCCGATGTAACAAACCCGGCTGGGCTCAATGCCTATTTTGATATCACGAGCATTCAAGTAGCTCTGACTTCTAATGGATACATTCAGTTTTATGTAAAAATCCTGCCGGGTGTTGATCCTGAAAAATTCAAAGGCAAAACTTATGTCGGAATCGCCATAGATACTGATGGAAAAACTGGAAGCGAGTATATTTTCACAACTAGTGAAGTGATTTACTATGGAAGCTCAAGATCCACACTAGAAGTTTTTGACGTCAGAACTGAGGAAGCACCACCGGTAAGTAACTGTGATGGAACTACTTGGATTACTTCTGCAAAAGATGCGGTCGGATTTGAAATTCTGGCATCTTGCATAAAAGCGCCAAAAGGTGCTTCCGTTTATGGCTTCGCATACGATGGGACAGTTACAGACTACTCTCCAGAATTAGGCGATGAATTAAAAATAAAGACAAATTATCTATCCACAAAAGTCTGTAGTGCGAAGAGTAAGGATACAAAATTTGTCTATAACAAGATTCAGTACATTTGTAACCAGAAAAATGGGAAATGGGTCTGGGTTGATTTTGCTCCGATTGCGGCCGCGAAATCCAAGTATCTGACTGAGAAGGCATTTTACCTATGTGGATTAAATACGAAGACCCTAGGTGTTGAACTTACAGATAAAGGAAAAACCCTCGCACTAGATCATGTATTTAAGTACTTTATTTCAGATACTGAATTTGCTTGTGTTACATCAAAACTCGGAATGCCTTCATCTGTGAGATCTAAAATGAGTATGACGCGAGCGTTAGATGGAATTCAAAGTGCCAAGTTTGGAAAGATATCTGCTGACTGGAGCTATCACCCAGATGATGGCCTCACAGTTACTTTTACCTACAACTAGAGCAGCGGGCGAACTTCAACCTTACGATTGCACGCCTTAGATCCTTCATGGGCTAGCGCCATTGCTTCATCGTGGTCTGCTGCATTGATAATCCAGAAACCACTTTGGAATTCATCGTTATCGATAAATGAACCATCGTGAGTAATTCCTGCGCCGGCGCGATTGTCTACAAGCTTGGCACTCTTTGGAGAATCGAGGCCACAAGCAAAGATCCAGTGTCCGTTTTTCTGTAACTTCTCGTTGAATATATCAATTGAGGCCATCTCATCAGATGATCCAGTTCGAGATGCTGAATCGATTACTGAAAGTAGAAATCGCACGGGTTGCTCCTGACTATGCACGCATAATTGCTACTGCGTTGAGAATAATAATAGCTACTGCGACGAAGATGCCAAGTTGTTTAGCCGGAAGAATTCCAACGAGCTTTGCTGCAAAAGGTGCTGCGATAGTTCCACCGAGCGCAAGGCCACCAACGATCGCCCAATCAATATCAATGCGGCCAATTTGTGCAAGGAATCCAACAGAGGCAGCGACTGCAACTACGAATTCGGCAGCACTCACTGTTCCGATTACTTTACGGGGCTCTGTCGATGTCGTTGAGATAAGTGTTGGAGTAACGATTGGACCCCAACCACCACCACCAGATGCATCGACAAAGCCGCCAGTGAATCCGAGATAGCTCAAAAAATTAGGATTTTTAATCTCGATCATATTTACTTGGCCCTCTGTCTTGAAGACATTGCGGTAAAGCAACAAAAATCCAAGAAAGAGTAGAAGTGTTGAGATAAAAATTTTTGAACTCGAGAGATCAATGAACGAAAGAAAAGTTGCTCCAAGGAATGCACCAATGCCACCTGGAATTGCAAGACGCAGCAAAATCTTCTTATCAATATTCTCGGCGTGCCAATGGGAGGCACCGGAGGCAAGCGTTGTGCCTATTTCAGCGAAGTGAACAGCTGCTGATGCCACAGCTGCTGAGGCGCCAAGAGTTACGAGCAAAGTTGAACTGGTAAGGCCAAAGCCCATGCCGAGTGCGCCATCAATAAGTTGTGCGATGGTTCCTACCAATGCAAAGAGAATCCAGTTCATAGGAGAATCTTAAGGATCTTCTCTACGCTCTCCTCAATCGGCGCGGTGCCATCGATCACTAAATCTGGGTGTGATGGTCGTTCATAATCTTGACCAACACCGGTGAAGTTAGGGATTTCACCCGCAGCAGATTTCTTGTAGAGGCCCTTAGGGTCACGTGCACGACAGATATCTACAGGTGTATCAACGAATATCTCAAGGAATTCACCCTCTTCAAAGATGCTCTTAGCGCGTTGACGATCAACCTCAAATGGACTCACAAGTGCTGAAATAACAATCAAACCTGAATCAACCATCAATTTTGCAACTTCAGATACGCGACGAACATTTTCTGCACGATCTTCTGGAGTAAAACCGAGATCCATATTCAGGCCTAGACGTAAGTTATCGCCATCGAGAACGTAAGCGTGAGCACCTTGTGCAAAGAGACGCTTCTCAAGAGCATTGGCAATTGTTGATTTTCCAGAGCCGGATAGACCGGTGAGCCATACAACGCGAGCTTTCTGGTTCTTCTGTGCACTGCGTTGGACTTTATCTACTTCGTAATCTTGGTGAGTCACATTGGATGCACGACGTAATGAGTGGCGAATCATTCCAGCGCCAACTGTTTTAAGAGTGAGGCGATCTACAAGGATGAAGTTTCCAAATTCGCGATCATCGCTGTAGGGACGCGTTACTAATGGAATGTCTGACGCGATCTCGACATCACCGATTTCATTCATCCTTAAGGTATCTGATGAAATGTGTTCACCAGTATTGACATCAATTTTGTGGCGAATCTTAGTGATAATTGCGGGTGTTGTTGATGGCCCGCTAATCATTAAGTAGGAACGGCTATGAATCAATGGATCTTCATTGAGCCAGACCACATGGGCCGCAAAACGATCTGCAGCGACAAGATCATCCTTTGAAGCTGCAATCACATCGCCTCGAGTCGCATCAACCTCTGGAGTAAGAACCAGGGTCACCGCATCATCGGTATCAGCCTTCTTAATTTCATTTTCAAAGGTAACAATCGATGAGATCGTCGCCTTCTGGTTGCTTGGGTAGATTGTGACTTCTTCACCTTGAGAGAATGTTCCACGGCGCACCGTTCCTGATACCCCACGGAAATTATCTGCGCGAGCAATCATTTGAATACGCATAAGACCACTGGCCGAAGGATCCTTTTTCCTCTCCCAGCCCTGAATGGCATCCTGCAAAGTCTGACCTTTATACCAAGGCATCTGAGTGCTTGGGAATACGACGTTATCGCCGGCTAATGCGCTCAGCGGAACGATGTGAATGTCTTTAACTTCCAGACGCTCAACTGCACGCTGAATATCGGCAGAGATCGCATCAAACACTTCTTGCTTGTAATCCATCGCATCTAACTTATTAATTGCAATAATGATTCTTGAGACGCCCATGAGCGAACAAATAGTCAGATGGCGAAGTGTTTGTGTGCGGACACCTTTCATAGCATCGATCAGCACTAGGCCAATATCTGCTCGGGAAGCTGCAACGACCATATTGCGTGTGTACTGCTCATGTCCTGGGGCATCGCTGATAATCAAGCGCTTTCCATCGAGAAGAGTCATCGAACGATATGCAACATCGATCGTAATTCCTTGTTCACGCTCAGCCTCAAGTCCATCGGTGAGCAAACTAAAGTCAATTTCTCCTGCAGGAATTGTTGAACCGCTACGGCGCACCTTGCGAGCAGCACCAATAGTGTCGTGAGGAATGCTGTCAGTCTCAACTAATAGGCGACCAATAAGGGTGCTCTTTCCATCATCGACGCTTCCGCATGTAAGAAGTCGAACAATTGCCCCAGCCATTAGAAGTAACCTTCAGTCTTTTTCTTCTCCATCGAATCTTCATTGTCGCCATCAATAAGACGAGTAGCGCGCTCACTTAGCTTTACTTGTAGAACTTCTTCAACTACATCCTCAATCGTTGTCGCCGTAGATTCCACGGCCGCTGTAAGCGGATAACAACCAAGGGTGCGGAAGCGAACAGTCTTCATAAATGGAGTCTCACCATCGCGAAGTTGGAAGCGATCGTCATCGACCATAATCATCTGATCTCCGCGCGCTACCATCGGACGCTCTTTCGCAAAGTAAAGTGGATTAACTTCGATCCGCTCTTGCAAGATGTAATGCCAAATATCGGCTTCAGTCCAATCAGAGATTGGAAAGACGCGCATCGTCTGTTCAGGTGCAAGACGGGTGTTGTAGGTGCGCCAAAGTTCCGGACGTTGCTCGCGTGGGTTCCAACGATGACCGGGATCACGCACGCTAAATATGCGCTCCTTGGCGCGGCTCTTCTCTTCATCACGACGTGATCCACCAATAGCAGCATCAAATCCATGCATATCAAGTGCTTGGCGAAGTGCGACAGTCTTCATCACACGCGTGTACTCAGAGGCATTGGTATTAAATGGGTTAATCCCAGATTGAACGCCTTCTTGGTTGGTGTGAACAATCAGCTGAGATTTGGTCTCTGCGACGATTCGATCGCGGAAAGAGATCATCTCCTTGAATTTCCATGTTGTATCGACGTGTAAAAGAGGGAATGGAATGGGTGATGGATAGAAAGCTTTACGAGCCAGGTGTAATAAGACAGATGAATCTTTTCCAATTGAGTACATCATCACCGGCTTCTTGAAACCAGCAGCAGTCTCACGCAAAATCTCTATCGATTCATTCTCAAGTTCTTTGAGAATGGCAGCAATTTTGCTCATGAAGTCACAGCCTTGAACTCGTAATCTGAATGAGACTTTCCAGTCTTTGCCAAGAAATCTTCCTGCACTTTGCTAGAGCGATCTTGCTTTACCGTGGTGGGAGCCAGAGTTAACTGATCCCAGTCTGTGAAGCCATCAAATTGAGCAAATTTTTGAATCTGACGAACCTTCTCTGGGTTCTGCAGATCGGCAAAATCAATATCGAGAACAGGGCAACCTTGCGTTGTCGCAAAGTGGAAGTAATCCGTGTAGAACTTTGTGTAGTTAGCGATGAAAGTATCAAATTCGCGTGGATCTAAGTCGATCACTAAATCTGAAGTACTTGCTGTATGCCATTTACCTGATGCATTTGCTTTCTTGTGTGAAACAAACCGGTCGAGGTGATTTCTGCGAAGGAAAATGATATGAGGTTTGAATTCGGCGATAATCGACTGCAGAAGTGGATCTGAAAGATGTTGTGGAAAAATTTTGATGATGTGAATTCCCGGTAGGCTATTAATAGCTGCCATTGTTCGATGCGCATCTAAAGAAGTAGTCTCAAATTTAAAGTACTTCCATGCCTTTCGTTGTTTGCGAAGATTGAGTGAGTAGCGTAAAGAGAAAAATGGATAGAAGCGGTTAATTCGCTCAATTTGTGAATTCCACGCATTGAATATAAAGAATTCGCCGTAGTACCTAAAGCCAACTTTCTCATTTGAGAGCAGACTGCCGATCGCGTGAGTGCCAGAACGTGGGAATGAAACAACAAATACAATCTTTGACTCAACTGGTGAAGGCTTCTTGATATAGCGGGCGTAGAAATACTTTGGGAGGGCCTTGATATTCAGGAGCGCCTTCTTAAAGGTGAGAATAAAGTCAGATTTAGCGGGCTTTTTGCCACTTGTGCGCGTATCGGACATTTTCGAATCTTATCAGTGTGCGATTTGATTATTGGTAGTCTTGGCGCATGGCATCGAATCCAATCAACACAATGGATCGATTCACCTCATTTTCACAGGAAATCCAAGCCATTGAGGCCCTTCGCAAGTCTCGTCGCGCGAAGATAAAAAAATATCCTACGGTGAGTGTTCTTCTTTCAACTCTTCGAGCAGATGACCTTTCGAATTTGCTAGAACAACTTCTTACGCAAACTCTTACCTCATTTGATTTGATAGTGGGTTTACACATGATTGAGTTATCAGCATCACATAAGCGACAGATCGCTGCTCTTAATCGTCGTAAGGTAAAAGTTGTGGTTCAAAAGTTTATGAAAGACCAAACTCTTGGAACTATTCTGTCGACGCTTGCAACTCAATCCAGTGGTGAATACATCGCAAAGATGGATGATGACGATTACTACGGTCCCGAGCACCTTCGCGATCTTGTAGATGCCGCAGTTGATACTGGCGCAGATGTTGTGGGCCGAGCAATGAATTATGTATATCTTGAGCCACTCCAACTCACCGTTCGTCGCTTTGCACCTCACGGAACACAGGCGGTAGAACTTTGGAGTGATTGGGTTTGCGGCGGAACAATTCTTGCTAAACGTGATGTGGCAGAGGCAGCTGGCTGGTTCGGCGAGGGCAATACGGCGGTAGATCGATACTTGTTGAGTGGTGTCACAAATAATGGAGGAAAGATCTGGCGCACATTCGGTGCCGGATATATCTATCGCCGCACATTTACTTTTCATACTTATGTCACTAATTACTCTAAATATCTCAACGGGGCCAATGAACAAGTGGTCGGTATTTGGGACCATCCAATATTTGGGGGAGAGCGATGAATCACTTGCCATATCGCTTCTCTCGCCCCGATGATCTGGAACTCGTTGCACGTCCAAAGCTTTCAGTAGCTGTCGTTATTGCCTGCCGCGATGGACAAGAGAAGCTTGATTTAGTGCTTGCCTCTCTGGTTGCGCAGAGCTATCCAGCCTCGCTCGTTTCGGTCTATGTCATCGATGATGGCAGTGCAAAACCACTGATCTTGCCAAAGATTAAGCCGAGTAAAACCAAGCTGATCACATATAAAAATAGCCCAGGTAAATGGGGAAAGACTGCGGCAACCAATGATTGTGTTGCAAAGCTGCGAGAGGATGTTCTCTGGTTTGTCGATGCAGATATGGTCTTTGAACCACATCACTTAGCTCATCATATGAAGTGGCATCACGATAACGATGACTACGCAGTTTTGGGATGGAAGCGTTTTGTAAAGAGCTGGAGCTACACACCAGAAGCACTTCTGACTGCTCTTAAAGCTGATGCATTTGATGATTTGCATGGAGAGAGTTGGGGTAAAGATCTGTGGGAAGAGCGCGTTACGCGCACTAACGATTTAGAGAAGCCAGCACTAGATGGATATCGCGCATTTGTTGGTGCAACATTTTCAATTCATAACCAACGGTGGCGCGATTTAGGCGGCTATGACCGAAACCTCATTACCGGCGAAGATACTGAATTAGGTTGGCGAATATTTACACAAGGGCTTCGCACCGTTGTAGACCGCCAGGCGCATTCGTGGCATCTTGGTCACAGCACTGTTGAATCAAATAAAGATCAGATCCACCGCCATAACGATCCTTCGCTTGCGCAAGTAATCCCACAGATGCATAGCGTGCGCGCAAAGAATAATTTCAGTTGGTCGGTACCCACCTATCAAGTTTTTCTAGATGTCCGCAGCTCAACACTTGCACAAGTACTCGATCTTCGCGCAAAACTCCTATCTCTGCCGGGTACAAATGCACAATTCACTCTTTTGGCACCTTGGAAGATTCTCGCCAAGCGATATTCACCGGTTGGGGATATCCATGCTGATCTCCGCGAAATACGTAATTGGTTAAAAGGTGATAGCGAATATTCGTTCGAAGAGATTGATGTTGATGCACAGTTAACAGTTGAAGAGCTCATTGAGAAGTTCACTCATGGAGCTACGCCGTATTACATCTTCGCTGAAGCCGCTGGCACAACCGATCTCAAAGATCTCGTTGACTATCTTCTAGCAAGTGAAAATGGCTTGGTTGGCGTTGCAGATAAGAGCGATCGACGTGCCTTTGCAGTAATTGCCCCGGCTTTAGCTCGTGCGTTAACTGTCGAAGGATCTTTATATAGTTCAATTTCGCATATGTGGGGAGTACTTTGGCTTAGCGATGATCGTTTTGCTGCTCTGAACCAAGGAAAACACAATCGCGTGCGCAGATTTGGTAGATACCTCAAGCGAGAAGGCAAGAAAGTTAATTCTCCGAAGCAGCTTCTCATCTTCATCAAGAAGATAACCTCACTTGTTTTAAGGAAAGCTATAGGCCGTGGATAAGCCAACGATCATCCTTGCAACTAGCAATGGAATCGGAATGGGTCATTTAGCGCGCGCCACTGCAGTTGCAGAAGAACTTAAGGCCGTTGCGCGACCAATACTTGTCTCTGTTGCTGGCGGTATCGCAGAAATTCCATCTACGACAGGATTACCTTGCGAATACATTCCTGGGAAAACTCGTCGTTGGATGCCTGCCCATCGCTGGGATCGCTACTTCTGCGATCGGCTGATTGCAATTGTCGACGAAACGGGCGCATCTGTTATCTCATTCGATGGAGTAGTTCCGTATCCAGGTTTTATTGCAACGAAGTTAAAGCGACCTGATCTCACAATTGTCTGGGTGCGTAGAGGTCTGTGGCAGAGAAACTTGTTGCGCTTTGCTCTTCCTTTTCAATCCCGTTTAGTGGATCTGATTATCGAGCCCGGGGATATTGCACGTGCTTATGATCATGGACCTACTTCAAAGCGTAATGATGCGACTCTGACATCACCTGTCTCACTTTATTCAAAGACTCGCGCGCTTTCACGCGAGGATGCTCGCAAAGCTTTAGGCCTTGATACCAGTCGTCCGGCTGTATTAGTACAACTCGGCACCGGCGATTCCGATATGAACGAAAAGATGCGTGCTGCACTTACTGGGTTACTCGGATGGAACGGGCTACAAGTTGTACTCACAAAGAACCCAGTGGATGCGCAAGGTAAAAGCCTTGTGCCAGAAGGTTTAGATATCAAAGTCCAGCGCTACTTTCCTCTCGCCAACGTCTTGGCAGCCTTTGATGGCGCGATTGCTGCGACTGGTTATAACAGTGTTCACGAACTCTTACCGGCACAGATTCCGACTGTGTTGATTTCAAATATCCGTGGCACCGATGATCAGGATGCGCGCGCTAAGTGGTGCCAGGATAATGGCTACGCACTGCGTGCAGATTATGCCAACCTCGCTGATATCACTGCGACAGTAGCGAAATTAACTGATGCTGCTATTCGTCACAATCTGCAAAGTAAATGTGCAGAGCTTTCGAATACAGAAGGTGGCAGCGAAATTGCTCAGATTCTGCTCTCACTCGCAACGTCGGCAAAGAAGAGACCAGGCAAGAAGGTTTCACGATTTATGGCAACCCAACTAATTCACAAAATTACTTATCTGTACCGACTCATTCGTCCATACAAGAAGAACTCCACCGTTGAGAATAAGCCAGCACTCTTTAGCCAAGAAATCGATGCCGATCTCTTGCGTTCACATATCAAAGGCGACCAACGGTTCGAACAAATGATTGTTGGCGCGTCAGAGAGCTACATCTCTCGCCGCCATGAGATCGCGAGCAAGGCCTATGGCAAGTAAGAAAGTTCTCCTTACAGGTTTTGAACCATTCGGTGGAGCAAGCTTTAATCCATCAGGAGCTGTCGTAGAAGAGATTGCAGAACAAGGAATTGACGGTATTGAAATTGTCACCGCAGTTTTACCTGTTGAATTTAAGAGATCCGCCAAAATTCTGATCGATTTGATTACAACCCACAAACCCTCAGTTGTAATCTCTTTAGGTCAGGCCGAAGGGCGAGACTTTATTGGCCCCGAGCAAGTTGCTATAAACCTTGCAGATGCGCGAATGGCAGATAATGCCGGGGTAAAGCTAGAAAATCAGCCAATTAATACAGGTGTTGCAGATGGATACTTTTCCACGCTTCCAATCCGGGCGATAGTAGATGCCATATCAGCGCTAGGAATTAACGCAAAGATTTCATACTCGGCGGGAGCATTCATCTGCAATGAAATATTCTTCACTGCACAATCATTTCTACAAGGAAGTAATGTGATGTCAGGTTTCATCCATCTTCCACTTGCTCCCAATCAAGCTGCAGAGTTCCCAGGGTTGGCAACGATGCCAATTGCAGATCAGGTTGCTGCGATCAAGGCTGCAATACAGGTGAGCGTCGATGTCTAAAGAAATTTCAAAGGAAGAAGCAAAAGCAATTGTGACCGATCTTGCAACTGCTTCAATACGCACAATCATTGGAATTGTCGGAAAACCAGGTGGAGGAAAATCAACACTTTCTAAGTATCTACTTAAAGGAATGGATCCTTCACTAGTTTCAGTTGTTCCGATGGATGGCTTTCATTTAAGCAACAAAGTTCTTAAAGTGCTAGAGAAGTCAGATCGCAAAGGCGCACAAGACACCTTTGATGTAAAAGGATTTACAACTCTCATTACGAGAATCAAATCTGATGGTGCTGACCCAATCTATTACCCTGTATTTGATCGCTCAATTGAAGAGTCAATTGCCGCGCAAGGTGTTGTATATCCGAGCACTCGGGTTGTAATTGTTGAAGGCAATTACTTGATGTACGACAAAGATGGTTGGCAAGAAGTCGCACCGCTTCTTGATCAGAGTTGGTATGCCTATCTTGATGAAGATATTCGAATCTCACGGCTCATCTCACGCCACATCGCCTTTGGTAAGGATCCTGAGAGTGCGAAGGCTTGGGCTAAAGGCAGCGATCAAGTCAACGCCGAGCTTATTGAAACATGCGTGGCACGCTGCGATTTTCTGATTCACACCTAAGAGCCCGTATAGTTCGGCTACGTGCGATTCCTAAATACACCCACGTATGACCTGACTTACGACGATGTCTTTATGGTGCCAAGTGCATCAGAGCTTTTAAGTCGAATGGATGTCGATCTCACATCTCATGATGGTTCAGGGACAACTATTCCGATCGTCGTAGCAAATATGACGGCAATCTCAGGGCGACGCATGGCAGAGACAGTTGCCCGTCGCGGCGGAATCGCAGTGATTCCTCAAGATATCCCTCATGCAGTTGTGCACGATGTCATCTCTTGGGTTAAATCGCGCCACCCATTCTTTGATACTGCAATTACTTTGGCTCCTGCAGACACAGTTGCAGATGCAATCAGCCTCATCAACAAGCGTGCACATGGTGCAATCGTTGTAGTGGAGGGAAATAAGCCAGTTGGAATCATTACAGAAGAGGATTGTGTCTCTGTAGATCGCTTCACACAGGTCTCACAGGTGATGAGTAAGAATCCATTTGTTATTCCAGATTCATATAATCCGCGTGAAGCCTTTAATTTCTTGCACGAACATCGCCGTACAGTGGCTCCAGTTGTTAGTGCATCTGGCGAATTAGTAGGAATTTTGACTCGCGTAGGCGCACTTCGTGCAACTTTGTATACACCGGCTCTTGATAGCAAGGGATGTTTACGAATTGCTGCAGCTGTTGGAATTAATGGCGATGTAGCAGCTAAAGCAAAAGCACTCATTCATTCTGGTGCCGATGTCCTTGTCGTAGATACAGCACATGGTCATCAGAAGAAGATGATCGAAGCGCTAAAGATTATTCGTACATTAAATCCATCCATTCCGATCGTTGCAGGAAACGTAGTGACTGCAGAAGGAACGCGTGATTTAATCGCAGCCGGAGCAGACATTATTAAGGTGGGCGTGGGCCCTGGCGCGATGTGCACGACGCGCATGCAGACAGGTGTTGGCCGCCCACAATTTTCAGCCGTCCTTGAGTGTGCAGCGGCTGCAAAAGAACTTGGGAAGTCTGTCTGGGCCGATGGCGGCGTACGCCATCCTCGCGATGTTGCACTGGCACTTGCTGCTGGCGCATCACAAGTAATGATCGGTTCTTGGTTTGCAGGAACGTACGAGTCACCTGGCGATCTGCAACGTGATGCCAATGGCAAGCTCTTCAAAGAATCTTTTGGAATGGCCTCTGCTCGCGCAGTTGCAGCTCGTACATCTTCTGAAGATGCATTTGATCGTGCGCGTAAGGCGCTCTTTGAAGAAGGAATCTCAACCTCACGTATGTATCTCAACTCAAGCCGCCCAGGCGTTGAAGATCTACTCGATGAGATTATCGCTGGCGTAAGGTCATCATGTACTTATGCAGGTGCGCACGATCTCAATGAGTTTGCAGAGCGCGCAACAGTTGGAATTCAATCATCTGCTGGATATGCAGAAGGTCGCCCACTGCACTCGTCGTGGACTGTCTAGCCGCGTAGCGCGACTGCGAATTCACGGAAATCTTCAACAAGAAGATCGATCTCTGCCTGGCCATGAGCCAAACTGATCAACCACTGCTCATCTAGCCCAGGTGGGGTGATAATGCCGCGGTTAAGTGAGAAGAGCCAGTGCGCTTCTGCGATACCAAAATCAGTTGCCTTGTAATCACGGTAATTGCGCACTGGAGTTGTTGACCAAGTGACGCAGCCTTTAACCCCGAAACCAACGGTGTGCGCCGGTAATTCATACTCATCAATAATCGCGCTGATACGGGTTAAAGCCTGCATATTTAGTGCTTCAGCTTTCTCCATCGCTTCCGTCGTACAAATACGATCGATTGCACGGACACCTGCCATTGCAAGTGGATTTCCGTTGAATGTTCCAAAGTGTGCCATCTTGCCGTTGGTGACGTAATCCATGTATTTCTTCTTTCCACCAAATGCCGCAAGTGGGAGTCCGCCGCCTATAGATTTCGCAAGAGTAATCAGATCTGGTTGAACACCAAGACGAGCAGATGCACCATTTGCACCTGCAGTGAGTCCAGTTTTTACTTCATCAAAAATAAGAATGACATCGTATTTATCGCACAATGCACGGACACCTTCAAGATATCCAGCATCCGGCAAGACGATCGCTAAGTTTTCAAGAACTGGTTCGACAATAAAGCAGGCGATCTTCGATGAATTCGTTTCGAACATTCGCTCAAGTGCACTGAGATTATTAAATGGAACTACGTAAATATCTCCTGGAACAAGATTGCTATCGATTGCTGGGGTCGGATTCTCCGGATCACCGATAACATCTAGTGATGGCTTACTCGACACCACAAATGGGTCATAACTTCCGTGATATCCACCCTCGACTTTAAGAAGGCCCATCTTGCCGGTGACAGATCGAGCCACGCGAACCGCGTACATCGTCGACTCTGTACCAGAGTTAGTGAAGCGAACCTGATCGATCCCGAATCGCTTACAGATACGCTCTGCAGCATCAGTTGAAATCGGTGAAGGTGTTACAAAGAGCATGCCAGTGCGGAGTGCAGTTTGGATCTCTTCGACAACGATTGGGTTGAGGTGGCCGGCGAGCATTGCGCCGAAGCCCATCGAAAGGTCGAGAAGCTTGCGCCCATCGACATCTGTCATCCAAGCGCCTTCTGCTGAGGCAATAGAAATTGGATATGGATCCCAATGCTGGAAGCTTGAGGTCACACCGAGGGGCAGTGAATCGAAGGCGCGCTTACTTTCAACCTCAGAGGCCTTTGTGTTCTTAGTGAAAAGTTTCCATTCATCTGCCAAGACTTGAGCAACTCGCTCTGGTGATACTGGCTTTGATGTGACAGGGATATGTCTAAAAGAACTTGCGTGATGCGTGTGCATCGTGGAATACATTTGTAAAGTCCAATTCGTTAGGGGATAAGTATCTCGGATCCTCAAATAAGTTGCAACTAATCAACATTTCACGCGTGTTTTAACCTTAAGTAAGAAAAATTTTACCCATTGCAATGTGATGAGGATATTTTTCACGCTGCGCGATCAGAACAAGCGATATAGGGTCGCCTGTTATGAGAGCAAAGACCGCAGTTCCAGTGAATGAAGTTATTGCAATCCGTAGAAGCCCTCGCTCACTCGATGAGAGTGCAGCCATCTCAGATACAGATCTCTTGGGCATTCTCGAAGCTGCGCGATGGGCGCCATCAGCATTTAATGGACAGCCATGGCGTTTCTTTGTCGGTAAGCGCGGCGATGCCACCTTCAATCAAATTTTGGCTTCTCTCGTTGAATTTAACCAAAGCTGGGCAAAGAACGCAGCAGCACTCATTCTTGTCGCTGCACAACCAACTCGGGATGATGGATCTATCCACGCTGACTATCAATTCGATTGTGGATTAGCGGTTGGTCAACTCGTCATTGAAACTCATGATCGTGGGCTTGTAGCCCATCAAATGACAGGCTTTGATAAAGAAAAGGCGCGCACTAATGTTGAGATGGCAAGCGAGCTAGTACCAGTTGTTGTTATTGCAGTGGGAGAACAAGCAAGCGCTGAGAAATTACCTGCCGCCTTGGCAGAGCGTGAAATTGCACCGCGTGGGCGTAAGTCATTGGAAGAAATCGTCGTTGTTGGTTTGCCAAAACTTTAATTAAAAACGAGATCTAATCTTCCACAGATCAGCAAAGACTGGCGCGAAAAGTGTGCTGGCAAGGTACTCAACTCCGCTAGAACCGCCGGTTCCGATTTTTGAACCGATGGTGCGTTCCACCATTTTCACATGACGGTAGCGCCACTCTTGCAGACCTTCATCGATATCAACCAGGCGTTCACAGACCATCGCACTTTCAGGGTCATGCTTATGCACAGCAAGAAGAATTTCTTGAATCTCTTCGTTACTTTCATAATGCGTTTTTACATCGCGATTAAGAATGTGATTTGGGATCCCATGCCCGCGGTGATTGAGATAGGCAAGAGTTGAATCCCAGAGACTTTTTCGTGAAGTGATCGTTGCAATCTCTTGTTGATCCTTTGGAGGAAGGTGTCCAGACATTCGTGAATCACGACGTCCAAGGAGCGCTTCAACTTTTCTAAATTGTACTGATTGAAAACCACTTGAAGATGCAAGGTACCCGCGGAAAGCATTGAATTGCAGTGGTGTCATCGTCTCCAAAATATCGATCTGTGTGACACATACTTTGAGAATTGTGCGAATACGACCCAAGATTGCAAGGCTGCGATGTGTATCGCCACCTTCTAGTGATTGCTGAGCGGCAGTGAATTCGTGAATAAGTTGCTTAAACCAGAGCTCATACGTCTGATGAATAATAATGAAAAGCATCTCATCATGTTCTGGCCCCTCCGAAAGAGGGCGCTGTAACCCTAAGAGTTCATCGACTGCTAGATACGAGCTGTAAGTCAGCGCTGATTCGAATTCATTCTCTAAAGGATTGCTCATGTGACTCTCGAATCTGATTCTTTGATTGTTTCGTATTGGCGCGTAGCAACGAGATCACGCATACGTTGGAAGCCATCCCAGATCTCAACATATGAGGTGGGAAGGGGAGCGATAGCTAAACGAATTGAATTAGGTGTGCGGTAATCAGGAATCACGTTGGCAAATTGTCGAAGTGCCACACAGATTCGCGCTGCATCTGGGTGTCCAAGTGAGATATGTCCACCACGTTCAGATGCGTTGCGAGAGGTCAGTAGCGTAAATCCTAAATCTGCCAGCCACGCATCGTAGAGCTCAATCATCATTTGAGTTCCGATAGCAGCCTTTTGTGAGATTGCACTAATGCCAGCTTCTTCAATCATCGAGAAAGCAGTTTTCACACAACGTAGTCCGATGAGCGAAGGCGATGCAATCTGAAATCCGCGAATTCCATCTGCACGTTCAAAGACCGGTCCCATCCCAAACTGGTCTCCTTGTGAGAACCAACCTTGGATTGGAACCTGTAACTCTGCCTGCACTCGCTTATTTACATATAACCAAGCGGGTGATCCTGGGCCAGAGTTTCCATATTTATATGTACAACCAACTGCAATGTCTACGCCGTTCTTATCGAAATCCATCTCGATCGCACCCACTGCATGGCTGGCATCCCACAACAAGAAGGCCCCGTGCATGCGGACTAAGTCGGTGAGAGATTTAATGTCATTGCGAGCACCTGATCGATATTGAATAACTTCGAGGGTAACAAGTGCAACATCATCGCTCAAATACTTTTCTAGAATCTCAGGTGTGATCCGCTCATTCTCTGCACTACCCGAAGTTTCGTTATCGATGATGATTAACTTCAATCCAAACTGCTTTGCAATTCCCTCAAGAATGTAGCGATCGGTTGGAAAATTAGCGGCATCAATAATGATTGTCTTGCGGCCAGGGCGTGCATGAATTGCAGCAAGTGCGAGCTGATAGAAATTTACCGATGTTGTATCGCAGACTAATACTTGGCCGGCTGCCGCCCCCAGGGTTGCGCGACCGAGAAGATCTCCCGTTGGCTGTGCTTCATCAACCCAATGGCCCCACCCGGTGACAACTTCAGGCCCCCATTCACGGGTCATAAAATCATTTACTGCAGTAACTGTGGCAAGAGGTAAGCGACCCAGTGAATTTCCGTCCAAATAACACATATCAGGATCTGAAATCATAAAAAGTGATTTAAATCCTTTAAGTGGATCCTTCTCATCGAGTGCAACTGCGTAATTGCGGTCTGTAACCATCATGGCGCAAAGGTACGCTTGTCTATTATGGCGCGCAATCTTGTTAATCTCGAAGGTATAAGTAAGGCCTTTGATATCCGCCCATTACTCACAAAAGTCTCTATTGGTGTCTCTGAAGGCGATCGAATCGGAATTGTGGGTCGAAATGGTGCTGGCAAGAGCACGCTTATGAAGATTATCGCTGGAATTGAAAAAGCAGATGAGGGACGAGTAACGCAAGGAAATTCGGTCCGCCTAGGGATGCTCTCGCAAGTTGATTTAGCCGATAAGAATGCAACCGTAGGTGATCTTGTTATCGGAGATCGTGCTAAACATGAATGGGCGAGCGATCCAAAGATTCGCGAAGTATTTACAGGACTTTTCGGTGGCTTTGATGATCACCTCTTTGAAAGAGTTTTCATCACCTTATCTGGTGGCGAGAAGCGAAGAGTTGGTCTAGCAAAGCTACTCATCGATGAGCTCGATCTAATAATGCTCGATGAACCAACAAACCATCTTGATGTTGAAGGCGTTGATTGGCTTGCTCAACATTTAAAGGCTCGAAAAGACCTAGCGGTATTAGTTGTTACACACGATCGCTGGTTCCTCGATGCGGTGACAGAACGAACTTGGGAAGTTGTAGGCGGAGCGCTCGAAGAGTATGACGGAGGATATTCGGCATATGTTTTGGCAAAGGCTGAGCGAGCTCGCCAAACAAGCGCGATGGATGCACGACGTAACCAACTTATCCGCAAAGAACTTGCATGGCTTCGCCGTGGTGCACCAGCACAGACCGTAAAGCCAAAATTTCGTGTGGATGCAGCCAATGAGTTAATCAGTAGCGAACCCGCGCCGCGCGATAAGTCAGAGTTGCTTAAATTCGCACTCAATCGTCTCGGTCGTACTGTTTTGGAGTATCAGCACGCAAAAATCACAGCTGGTGATAAAGAGTTGATCAGTGAATTAACGTGGAATATCGGACCTGGCGACCGCTTTGGAATTGTTGGGATAAATGGTGCGGGCAAGACCACGTTGATGCGCACAATGGCTGCAGAGCTAGAAGTTGCGGCAGGAAAGTTAGTTACGGGAATTACCGTAAAGGTTGCTTTTCTTACACAACATTTAGATGAGCTTGATCCAACATGGCGAGTACTGGAAGCTGTCGAGAATGTGGCAAACCATATTGAAATCGGTAAGGGGCGAACACTTTCAGCTTCTCAGCTCTGCGAACGCCTGGGCTTTGATCGTGATGGTCAATGGACTCCGGTGGGAGATCTCTCTGGAGGCGAGAAGCGACGCTTACAACTAACGAGATTGCTGATGGATTCCCCGAATGTATTGCTACTCGATGAACCAACAAATGATTTCGATATCGAAACACTTACTGAACTGGAAGATCTCTTGGATAGTTTTGGTGGAACTCTCATTGTGATTTCACACGATCGATACTTCCTCGAACGCGTCTGTGATCGATTTGTGGGATTACTTGGTGACGGACAACTGCGCGATCTTCCACGTGGTGTTGATCAATATCTAGAAGATCGTGCACGTACGCTGAGAGGCAGATCTTCACAAGGTGAAAAGAAGGTCTCATCCGCTCAAACAGAGCGTCTCCTTAAGAAAGATTTAGCTAGAGTTGAACGGCAGATTGCGAAGGCACGCGAAAAACTCGTGACCTTAAAGAGCGAGCAAAGCGAAGCTTCTTTTGATGCTAATCGGTTGATTGAGATTGCCAATGAGATCGCTTCAACCGAATCTGAACTTGTTCAACGCGAAGAAGAGTGGCTAGAAATTACCCTTAAGCTCGATAGCTAAAGTAAAGTATATAGATGCAACATAAGCGATTGGATTTCCTAGCCGCTCTCTCAGGGCTCTTGATTGCGCTACAAGCTCGAGCAAATGGTGAACTATCGCACCGCTTGGGAAACGGCTTACAAGCAGCTCTTGTTTCATTTACATCTGGGCTGATCATTATTGTTTTTATCGCACTCTTTAATCCCTCAATAAAAGAAGGTATTCGGACTTTGTGTAGCGCCGTTATCGCCAAAGCAATTCCACCATGGACACTCTTTGCGGGGATGTTAGGGGCAAGTTTTGTAGCGGTACAAACTCAAATCGTTCCCTTGATTGGTGTTGCAATTTATTCGGTAGCCGCCATCGCTGGTCAAAGTGCAATTTCATTGGTGGTTGATCGCATCGGATTAACTGGCGGCGGGAAAAAGCAAATCACACCGCGACGTGTCACTGCAGCCTTTGTGACTGTCCTTGCAGTCTTTATCTCTGTTGCTGATCGACTTGACGGAACAGATTTATCAATTGCAGCGGTTATTCTCGGTGTTTTTGCGGGGGCTATCGTGGGTGTACAGCGTGCCCTCAATGGCCGAATTAACGAACATTCACAGCAGAGTTTTACGACTTCATTACTGAACTTTGCGATGGGAACAACTTTCTTACTTATTCTTCTTCTTTTTGCGATGACTATTGGTGGTATGAAACTCTCACCTCTACCAACAGGCCCATGGTGGATTTATTCAGGTGGAGCTATCGGAGTTATCTACGTAGCATTCACATCAACAATCGTGCAGCACCTTGGCGTCCTTACATTTACCCTCATTAGCGTGGGCGGACAATTGGCAGGATCTTTGCTTATTGATCTTGTTTCACCAACCGATGGAGTCCAGATAAGTATTTACCTCGTCTCCGGCATTGTTCTTACTTATCTCGGAGTACTTGTCGGTGGCGTACGAAATTCACAATTAAAGAGAGCAGCCACAGAGAAATAAAGACCCACCCGATGGTTACGGCAGATGTCTTAACCCACGGAAGTGATGCAGCATAATATCCTGACATCGTGATTCCGACGCCCCAGATGAGTGCACCGAGAGAATTTGCCAGAAGGAATTTATAGTAATTCATGGTGGTAGTTCCCGCGATTGGCGGGACAAAAGTTCGAACCCACGGAATAAAGCGAGATCCCACAACAGCCCAGAACCCATACTTCTCATAGTAAATTTCAGATTTCTTGATCATCTGTTGAATACGAGGGGACTTGCGACGTTCAAGATAAGGGCGACCAATTACCCGACCGAATGCGAAGCCAACTTGATCTCCGAGAAATGCAGCTGTGAAGACGACGATCGCAAGAATTGCTGGATTGATATTGCCATGAGTTGACGCAACAATTCCGGCTGCGAAAAGTAGTGAATCACCCGGTAGGAAGAAGCCAAGTAGAACTCCGGTTTCGACGAAAATAATGACACCGACGATGAGATAAAAGATAAACGGTGCCAAATTTTCGAAGTTATCTACAAAAAACTTAGTTAAATCACTCATACACTCGCCTTCACGGCGGCGGCAACATTTGTAACTACTTGAGGATCAAAAACGCTCGGGACGATAAATGAAGCGTTCAGTTGTGAGGCAGAGACACAATCTGCGATTGCGTTAGCGGCAGCGATGAGTAGTTCATCTGTAATTTGGTTGGCTTGCGCATCGAGTAATCCGCGGAAAATTCCCGGGAAAGCTAGAACGTTGTTGATCTGGTTTGGTTGATCACTACGCCCTGTTGCAACTACAGCGGCGTATTTGCGAGCAATGACAGGGTCAACTTCTGGATCTGGATTAGCAAGGGCAAAGACGATTGATTTCTCACCCATAGATGCAATATCTGATTCGGCAAGCACATTAGGCGCACTCACACCAATAAAAACATCAGCAGCAGACATTGCCTCATGAATAGTGCCAGCAAAGTTATTTGGATTGGAGTGATCGATAAACCAAGCGCGCATTTCATCGTCACGGTTACGGGAGCCATTAATTGCGCCATCTTTATCGAAGGCAATTATGTTCTTCGCACCGCTCTTAACCAACAAGCGAGCAACAGCTGTTCCAGCGGCACCGGCTCCACTCATCACGATTTTTACAGTAGAAATGTCTTTCTTCACTAGTTTCAAAGAATTTTTAAGAGCTGCAAGCACGACGATCGCTGTTCCATGTTGATCGTCATGAAAGACAGGGATATCAAGTAGTTGGCGAAGACGTGCCTCTACCTCAAAGCATCGTGGCGCTGAAATATCTTCTAGGTTAATGCCACCGTAGACAGGAGCAATCAATTGAACTGTTCGCACAATCTCATCGACATCTTGTGTATCTAAACAGACTGGCCACGCATCGACATCAGCAAAGCGCTTAAAGAGTGCGGCTTTTCCCTCCATGACAGGAAGGGCTGCTGCTGGTCCGATATTTCCAAGGCCCAATACGGCTGAACCATCTGTAACAACTGCAACGGTATTGCGCTTCATCGTTAGTCGTCTGACATTTGTTGGGTCATCAACGATTGCCTGGCTAATACGTGCAACGCCAGGGGTATAGGCGCGCGATAGATCATCGCGAGTTTTAAGCGGAACCTTCGATGCAATCTCGATCTTGCCGCCTAGATGGAGCAAGAATGTGCGATCTGAAACTTTGCGAACCACCAGACCCGCAATTTTATTGAGAGATTCTGTGATCTCGTCAGCATGGTCAGCATTTACCGTGTCACACGTTACGTCGATGACAACACGATCCAGCAGTGATTCGACAACATCGAGAGCGGTAATTGTTGCGCCGGCAGAAGCTAGTGCGGATGTAATTTGTGCTACAGGTTGAAGATCAGGTGATCCCTCAACACGAATAGTAATTCCATACCCCGGCGAGGTAGATGCCATTTAGACAACTCCGTAGAGTCGATCGCCAGCATCTCCAAGACCAGGGACTATATATCCGTGTTCATTGAGCCGTTCATCGAGTGCGCCAGTTACTAAATTGATTGGAACACCAGAATCTTTAAAAGCTTCTTCGAGAACTGCAATTCCTTCTGGTGCTGACAAAATACAAATCGCAGTAATCTCCGTTGCACCACGCTCAATAAGAAAGTTAATTGCGGCGACAAGAGTTCCGCCGGTTGCAAGCATTGGATCTAAAACAAAGCATTGGCGACCTGAAAGATTTTCAGGGAGTCGGTTTGCATATGTACTCGCTTGGAGAGTTTTTTCATCACGTACCATTCCAAGGAAACCAATTTCGGCGGTAGGAATTAAACGACTCATACCTTCGAGCATTCCCAAGCCAGCGCGAAGAATCGGAACAACAACTGGACGAGGTTGAACTAACTTCACACCGGTTGTTGGTTGGACTGGTGTAACAATCTCAACCTGCTCGACACGCACATCACGTGTTGCCTCGTAGGCGAGCAATGTGACGAGCTCCTCGACAAGACGTCGGAACGTTGGCGAATCGGTGTTCTTGTCGCGCAGAACAGTCAATTTGTGGGAGATCAGCGGGTGGTTGGCAACGTGAACTTTCATAACCCATACCTTACCGCCCTTTCTTTCCACCCCAATGAGTGGGAATATGGGGAACGTGACACAGGATCAGGCAGGCGAGCCACTCATCAATGATGTGGATATTGCCGTTGCTGCTTGGCATGAAGATGGTCGATGGTCTCTCGCCCTTTTGCCAGATGCGCAAGACCTTCCTCAAATAATTGAGCGACTTAAGTCACAGCAGACAAATGGTGGCGCGCTAGCTCTGTTAGCAATCGATGAAGAATTTTTCATGATTATTCGTGTGCTTGGCTCGCATATCAAATTATTCTTAAGTGATATTACTTGCGCGATGGATTATGAAATCGCGGCAGAATTTATTGAGTTATGCGATTTAGATATGCCCGAGGAAGAAGACGAACCATTTCCTGCCGGCGATCTAGATATTATCTCCGATATTGGTGTGCATCGAATGGAACTTTCAACTCTATGTGACGATCCAGATCTCTTTCCAGATGAGCAACTAGAAGCTATCGCAAGTCGGCTAGGATTCGGCGAGGAATTCACGCAATTATTGGAGTTATAGAATTTTAGACCATCAAGAGCTAATGGGCGAAGCGCTCACCATTGCACAAAGTGCATTGTCCACTGGCGATGTACCAGTTGGTGCAATTGTTGTAAATGCAGATGGTGTTGTGATTGGTACAGGATTTAATGAGCGAGAAGCTCACAACGATCCGACGGCACACGCTGAAATTGTTGCGATACGCAATGCGGTAACACGTTTACAAAAATCGCGTCTCGATGGTTGCACGCTGATTGTGACTTTAGAACCGTGTGCAATGTGTGCTGGTGCAATCGCTCAATCGCGCATTAGCCACCTTGTATTTGGTGCATGGGATGAAAAAGCAGGAGCGGTTGGATCTGTGTGGGATGTCTTGCGCGACCCACGCTCAATCTTTAAGGTCGAAGTGACTTCAGGAGTTCGCGAGAATGAGTGCGCTCAGCTTCTAAAAGATTTCTTCTCAGACAAGTAGTTCGTAAGAAGGATTCAAAATAGTGAGCGTTCCTTCTTCTTCTCCCACCATTCCCTCTGCGCGAATCTGTGAACCAACTTCCAGGCCTGCGATATCGCGTCTACCCAAGAATTGAAGTGTTACCCCACCAGTCTGATCCCATACCTCCACCTGGAGATATGGTGCAGATCCACGTGGAGCGTTCTTAATTGATGTCACACGACCTTGTACCTGTGCTCGCTTGCGCCACTGGATCTCTCCAATAGGTGTCAGGTTTTCGGCGTAATGGCTTACTGGTTCAATATCTCGAATAACTTCTTCAACAGATTTAAAGGGTGCAGGTTTTGCAGCAACTTTGACTTCTGCAACTTTAACCAATTGTGGTGTTGAACCAGAGAGAATGCGATTCACATCGAATGGCACGATCGTCGCGACAACTCGCTGCAATTGTGAAATTGGCGCTGAAATTTTTTCTGCAGTTTGATCGTGAAGTAGGCGACCCAAGAAGCCTGAGTAGGCGCGTCGCGGAAGCAAAAGCGTGAGTTCAACATCTTGCTTCTCTGTCATCCGAATTGCGTACTCCAAGGCTGCATTAGGTAGTCGTTGATCCGGACAATCGATGAGCTCTAGCGTCACATCATCGAGGGCATCCGAATTCGCCCACGCTTCTTGAATTTCCGCTGCACGTCGATCATCAATAACAAAGTGAACTGCGCTGAGCTTGCGAGGCTTCAGGCTTCGTGCGTAACGAATTGCGCCAACAGTTGCAAGATCGACGTTATCGACAAGAACTGTTACATCATGGCGCGCGATTGAGGTTGCGCGTTCATGCTCTTGCTTTACTGAAAGTGCTGCCTGTTCATTTGTGTATTGGCGACGTAGACGCAAGAAAGAGAAAACCAAAATTGGAGATACAAGTAGAACTAACCATGCTCCTTGAGTAAATTTCACAATAGAGAAGATGATGACAATCAACAACGAGATAGAACCGGCGAGCCAGTTGATTACATATTTAACTCGCCAGCTATCTGGTTTAGTACGCTTGAAATAGCGAGCCATTCCAAATCCGGCCAATGTAAATCCCGTAAACACACCCAACGCGTAGAAGGCAACAAGGTGTTCTACAGATCCTGCAGTAATCAAGACAAGGAATATTCCACCACCTGCGAGTAGCAAAATTCCGTTTGAGAACGCTAAACGGTGGCCACGTTTTGTGAGCTGGCGAGGCAAATATCCATCTGTAGCTACGAAGTTACAGAGCAATGGGAAAGCGCTATATGTGGTGTTTGCTCCGGCAAAGAGAATAAGCATCGTTGCAAGCTGAACCATAATAAACATGAACTGTCCAAAGGCTCCGTCACCCATGGTCGCCTTTGCAATCTGCGAAATAACTGTCGGTGTACCTGATTCATATGGCATCGCGTGGATGTGATGAGCAAACCAGGAAACACCAAGAACAAGGGTTCCAAGGAGTGAACTCATGATCACCAATGTGCGTTTTGCATTCTTATCTTCCGGGGCTTTAAAAAGAGCAACGCCATCAGAGATCGCTTCAAGTCCTGTCAGTGATGAACCACCATTTGCAAATGCACGGAGCAGAATAAAGATTGCTGCGGCGGTGAGTAGCCCTTGTTCCTGTCCGAGCTCAATCGCACCAGGCAAGTCAGTATCTAAAACAGGGAGTGTTCCGTTCACGAGGCGCCAGATACCCATTGTAAAAACAATAAACATTGAACCAATGAAGAAGTAGGTTGGGAAGGCGAAAGCTTTTCCAGCCTCTTTAACGCCACGTAGATTTCCGTAGGTCAAGAAGATGATGACCGCCAAAATCATCGGAATCTTCCAAGGTGCAAGAGATGGGAATGTCGAGATAATCGCAGCAACACCAGCTGCTGATTGGATTGCAAGTGTCACGATGTAATCAAGCATCAGTGCAACTGCCGCAATTTGTGCAACTACTGGCCCAAAGTTATCGCGCGAGACAATGTATGCACCACCTGTCTTTGTGTAGACGGCGATTACGTTGCGATATGAAAGAGTGATCAGAATAAGAATTGCAATCACAACGCCAGTCATTGGCATCAAGATTGTGAATGCTGCTAAACCAAAAGCGGGTAAGAGTGCAATCAGAATCTGTTCAGAACCGTAAGCAGAAGATGAGATGCAATCTGATGACAAGATGCCGAGCGCGTAACGCTTACTTAAACGCTGATGCCCAAGAGAGTGGCGATTGAGCGCTCCACCTAAGAAGCGACGTTTGATCTTGTAAGTAAGCGGATCTTCAAGTGTGGTGTGATCTTGTAAAACAACCGGGGCTGGGGCTCCATCGGTCCAGGACTTAGGCACTTCATCTCCCTTTATCGGTGCGTAGAGGGCGCTAGTGGCGACCTTTTTGCACTCTGAGTATCCTCATCTTATGCGTACTCAGATGTTTATCAACGGAGAATGGGTCGATGGAGTAAAAACCACGCCTGTTTATGACCCAAGCGACCTCAGCGTTATTGCAGAAGTGGCCATGGCCGGAGATAGCCAATGTGAAGCCGCCCTCGCCGCAGCCGATGCAGCAAGTGCGTCATGGGCAGCAACAGCTCCACGCGTACGCAGTGAAATTTTGCGCAAAGCATTTGAAATCATGACGGCAGAAGCTGATTACTTAGCAGAACTTGTTTCTAAAGAGAATGGAAAAGCTCTCCCTGATGCAAAGGGCGAAGTGCTCTATGCCGCCGAATTCTTCCGTTGGTTTGCCGAAGAAGCGGTGCGTACCCCTGGTGATTTCAGAAAGTCACCAAGTGGCGATAAGCGAATTCTCGTTACTCACCAACCTATTGGTCTCTCACTTTTAATTACACCGTGGAATTTCCCCGCAGCTATGGCTACCCGAAAAATCGGCCCTGCAGTTGCAGCAGGTTGCACAATGATTTTAAAGCCAGCAGGTGAGACACCACTTACCGCGCTCGCAATTGCAGACATCATGCAACGTGCAGGTCTTCCAAAAGGTGTTCTCAATGTAATTCTCCCTGAGAGCACAGGACCTGCAATCAGTGCAATGCTGCATGATCCGCGCTTGAAGAATCTTTCATTTACTGGATCTACCGAAGTTGGACGCATTTTATTGCGTGAAGCATCTGATCGCGTCATTCGGTGCTCAATGGAGCTCGGCGGAAATGCACCGTTTGTAATTCTCGATGATGCAAATATCGATGAGGCAGTTAAAGGCTTAATGCTTGCCAAGATGCGCAACGGCGGCGCAGCTTGTACTGCAGCTAACCGCGTCTATGTACAACGTCCGATCGCCGCAGAATTTACAAAGAAGTTTTCTGCCGCAATGTCAGTTTTTGTAATGGGACGTGGTCGCGATGAAGGCATTCAATTAGGTGCCAGCGTTTCGATTAAAGAGCGAAACAAGATTGCAGAGCTCGTTGATCAATCTGTGGCAAGTGGTGGAAAAATTATTGCTGGTGGCGCAATTCCAGATGGTCCCGGCGCTTTCTATCCAGCAACCGTGATTGAAGTTGGCGCAGATAACCCAATCTTGAACCACGAAGTCTTTGGACCTGTAGCCCCTGTCGTTACCTTCGATACCGATGAAGAGGCGATCACTCTCGCAAACAGCACCGATTACGGATTGATTAGTTATGTCTATTCAGAAGATCTCAAGCGAGCACTTCGCATGGCAGAGGCGATCGAATCCGGAATGGTTGCAATCAACCGTGGCGTGATCTCAGATCCCGCTGCGCCATTCGGTGGAGTCAAGCAATCCGGCCTTGGTCGCGAAGGCGGCTTCGATGGCATTCACGAGTTCCTCGAGACCAAGTATATCGGCGTCGAGATTTAGCCTTCACAGACTTTTCCCCTGATCTTCTCCGACTTTTTCACTTAACGGTCTTCGGACTAAGACTTACCGTTAATGCATGGATAGAAGAAATAGAGAACTCATTGGCCTCTGGGCACAAAACCCAATTTCACGACGTTCGCTTCTTGGAGCGGTGACACTCTCGGTCATCGCAAGTAGTTCAATAGGCAAGGCACTAGGTGTTACCGCACCGGTGATCAATCAAATCTTGGGACGACCGACGGATTCATCTATTGCAGTTAGCGTCCTTTCTTCATCACCAATCTCTGCATACATCGAATATGGGATAAGCAAAACAAAGTACACAGTTAAAAGTTCAACTCTTGAAATCTCTCCAACGGCGCCTTCGGTCTTTGATCTCAGAGGATTACGTAGTAGCACTAAAATTTATTATCGAGTCAGATTCAAGACCGCCGATCAAAAAGTTTATTCATCAGGAAAGCAATACTCATTCACAACAGCCAAAAAACCAGGATCTACTTTTTCTTTTTCAATTCACGGTGATACACATCCTGAGCGTGCAGGGAAAATGTTTAATGCAGAGCTGTATTCAGTTACATTGGCAAATATTGCATCGCAACAACCTGACTTTCATATTTTGATGGGTGATGATTTCAGCATCGATCCTTTAATCAGTAAAGGACAAGCTACAAAGGAAAATGTTGAAAAAATCTATAACACGCATCGTACCTGGCTATCTGCAACGGGTGCATCAGTGCCGATATTTTTAGTCAACGGAAATCACGAACAGGCGGCTGCTTATTTGCTCGATGGCAGCCAGACCAGCCCAGCTGTGCTTGCTGGAAATGCTCGCCTTAAGTACTACCCACTTCCCGCACCGGATAATTTCTATTCTGGAAACACAACAGAAATTCCAGGCGTTGGATTGCCACGCGATTACTACTCATGGACTTGGGGTGATGCTCTCTTTGTCACTCTCGATCCATATTGGCATTCGGCAAATGCAGTAGATAACGTTGCCGGGACACTTGTGACCGAGGATCAACCGGCTGGTGGCGGCAAGAAAGGTGGAGGTACTGCAGGAAAGGCTTCGAATCTGTGGAATATTGGAATAGGCGACGAGCAGTACTTCTGGCTGCAGAAGACTCTTTCATCAAGTACCGCAAAATATAAATTTGTCTTTGCCCACCATGTAATGGGAACTGGACGAGGCGCTGTCGAAGTATCAACCAACTATGAGTGGGGAGGAAAAGATCCAAAAGGTCAAACCACTTTTGAAAAAGAGAGACCAACCTGGGAGCTGCCAATACATGATTTGATGGTCAAACACGGAGTTAACATATTCTTCCAGGGACATGATCATATTTTTGTCACGCAGGAACGTGATGGATTGATTTATCAATCTATGCCAAATCCAGCAGATGACACCTTTTCTCTCTTTAATGATTCGGCATATAAGTCTGGAACTAAGGCTCCGAATTCTGGACATGTTCGCGTCACCGTGTCACCAACTGTTGCGAAAGTGGAATATTTCTTGGCGGCACGATCTAAAGATGTATCTCGAAAGAACTTGACAGTTGCTCATTCGTATACAGTCAAACCCCGAGGTTGAAAGTGAATAATCATGAGCATGAGATTAAATACTTATCAGATCTAGACCGTCGGAAGTTTTTAAAAGTTAGTGGTGCATTTACTGGTTTAGCAGTACTTACTTCAATTCTTGATGCTGATCTTGCCGATGGTGCATCAACTGTAAAACTCCCCGGATTTTCCGCATTTAGCAATAGTGTAAAAGTTTTCAAGTCCGGTAAGTACTATCTGGTCGAGAGTTCAGGAATTCCAGATCACCAAATGATGGTGGGCATTAAGAGTTGGCAACAACAAGTTCCCACTGTTCAACCATACGTGGGAACGAATGCTTGGAGTATCCCCATCACCCCAGTCATAAGTCAGAGCCCAATTTCTACAAAAGGTCATTTTTTAAGAGGAGCTATTGGCCTTGCCGTAAACGGTGTCCCAATTTTTAATGCGTTAAATAACCGCGGTGACGACGCGCTTCTTGCTGGCGAATTAGATGATTGGGGAGGCCATTGCGGGCGAGCCGATGATTATCACTACCACGTAGCCCCGCTACATTTAAAGAGCATAGTCGGAACGAAAAACCCCATCGCTTATGCACTTGATGGTTTTCCAATCTATGGCGAAGTCGAGCCAGATGGAAAGAAAGTTATCAATCTTGACGAATTCAATGGCCACTTCGATTCAAAGAAGAAGTATCACTACCACGGTACTAAAACCTATCCGTATATCAATGGCGGATTTCGCGGAGTCGTTCGCGAGGTAGGCGGTCAAGTCGAGCCACAAGCAGCAACGAAAGCATTTCGTCAAGCAGGAGCGCCTCTAAAAGGCGCGGTAATTACGAATTTCGAACGACTCGGTACTGATCAGTATCAACTCACTTACTCATTAAATGGTGCCAATGGATTCGTGAAGTACAAAGCTTCGACATCGCAGGTCACGATGCAATTTACAGATCCTTCAGGACTATCTCGAGATGAGGTTTACCAACGCAGATGAAAAAATTCTTTATGAGCCGCCGAGCTCTCCTTTCTGGAAGTTTTGCTGCTGCGGTAGCGCTTGTGACTCAAGGTAAAGCACAAGCGGTGAATCCGATCACCGTGAAAGCCATTAAGGATTTTGCTGGTACACAACTTCAATTTCTCGTCTCGAGTACATTGGTAGTAAATGTCTATATCGAGTATGGAAAAAGCAAAGGTACTTACTCATCAAAGACGTCGACAGTGAAGATTGCGAAGGCAGGCTCTCAACTCTTTACTATTTCATCACTTTCACCAAACACTAATATCTATTACAGAGTTAGGTACGCATTAGCAAACAGTAAAACTTATTACGCATTGCCGATGGGCGTAGCAAAAACTTCGGACGGAAAAACGACCAACATCTTTGCAGTACAGGCAGATCCGCATATGGACAATAATTCATCAGCAGATGTTTACAACGGGACTCTAAAACAAATTGTTGCTGCTGGCCCAGCATTTCTGATGGATCTTGGCGATATCTTTATGGTGGATAAATTACAGGATAAATCCGAAGCTAACATTCGGGCTCGATTCGAATTAATGAAAAGCTATTATCAGAAATTAGGATCCGTCCCTCTGAAGATAACTTTAGGCAACCATGATGGAGAGCTTGGATACAGTAAATTCAATACTAAAGCATATAGAAAAGAGTATTTTCCAGAGCAAACAGGTGAGCTTGCATATTACGCATTTACGTCAGCTCAAAGTTTGCATGTCGCTTTAGATCCATTCACTTACACAACCACTAGTCCGAAAGCTGATGGTTGGCAGTGGACTCTTGGAAAGGTTCAGTACGAGTGGTTGAAGAAAACCCTTGAAACCTCGCAAGCGAGATTTAAATTCATCTACATTCATCATCTTTTGGTTGGAGATGCTCAATCTCGCGGAGGTGTAGAGATCGCCCAATATAACGAATGGGGTGGCAAGAATAAAGATGGTACTTATGGATTTGATCTCAATCGACCAGGTTGGGGAAAGCCAATTCATCAATTACTTGTAGATAACAAGGTGACTATTGTCTTTAAAGGTCATGATCATCTCTACGTCAAACAAGAGTTAGATGGAATTATCTATCAAACAGTGCCTCAACCCAGCCATGCAGGAGACAAAGTAAATTCGGCGACTGAATACGGCTACCTGCAAGGGAAAATTATCGGGGGATCAGGATTTATGAAAGTTTCCGTTGGTGAAAAGCAAGCGCAGGTTGATTTCGTCAAGTGGGACGGAAGTATTGCCGACACATATCTATGTGGTGGATAAGATGAAAAAGTTTTCGCTGCTCACGTTAGCCATAATTCTGACGCTCGCTCCTTCGTACACTTCATCGGCGGCAACCAGCAAATTGATCTCCTTCCAAGCCGAAATCTGGGTGGATAACTGGTTTGAGCTCTATGTGAATGGCAAGAAAATTGCACAAGACTCAGTGCCAATTACCACGGAACGCTCATTTAATTCTGCAAAGGTGAAATTCACTGCCACTTATCCATTCACAGTGGGGATCATGGCCAGGGATTACACAGAGAATGCCTCAGGTCTGGAATATATAGGTAAATCTAATCAACAAATCGGAGATGGAGGTTTTGTACTCCAAATCAGGGAACTTGCCAAGAACACAGTCATAGGTGTCACCGACAAAACGTGGAGGACGCTGGTCATCAATAAAGCGCCATTAAATCCAGAGTGTGTCACCTCGTCAAAGCCATTAACTGATTGTAAATCTCAACAGATTGCCACTCCATCTTCGTGGACGCAGAAGACATATAAAGATAAGCAATGGTTTAATGCGACTGAGTATTCAAAGGATGAGGTCGGAGTTAAAGATGGCTATTTCGACATTAGTTGGTCTCCACTTGCACGGCTGATCTGGAGCGGAGATCTCAAACTCGACAACTATTTATTACTACGTAATTATTACTACGTAAAACATTTTCAGCACCACCTTCATCGGTTTCAAAGAGTTTGACCGTGGCAAGTTCAGACCTTAGCTCTGCTGGATTTTTTAATAAAGATGTCACGTGTGATGGCGCTGGAAGA
>Ga0222712_10001212_pt1 | contig 32794 bp, 24 predicted proteins | sample C33_657DmetaG_FD_165043 | JGI IMG/M metagenome (GOLD analysis project Ga0222712, IMG submission 165043) | Estuarine water microbial communities from San Francisco Bay, California, United States - C33_657D | ecosystem: Environmental > Aquatic > Marine > Unclassified | place: USA: California...
AACTATGTTAAGAACCAGATTATGGTTCCTAACGAGGCTCGTGAACTTCTTAACCTACCTGAGCGTGAAGAGAGCGACTCTATGGTACAGCCTACTGCTAGACAGCAAGCAGACTCAAATGCAAATAACGCACAGAACCGAACTCGTGATGCAGAGCGTCAGCAAGCACAAGCAGATAACACTGCAACTACGCAGGGAAGAAATCCAAAAGGTGAAGGGAGACGCTCCGCTTAAAAAAGTGGTATAATAACAGTTATATAACACTTTATTAAAAAGGGGCTATAATTATCTATATGAGCATTCAAAAAGCACACTTCAATATTGACGGTGAAAATGTACGCATTTCGATGCCACTTACAAAGGTAGATGCAGAACGTCGCATCGTTTCTGGATTTGCTACGCTTGATAACATTGACAAGCAGAATGACATTGTTACCCCAGAGGCTTCTGTCAATGCCTTCTCTAAATTCCGTGGCAACATTCGTGAAATGCATCAGCCAAAAGCGGTAGGCAAAATGGTAGCATTCAAAGAAGACAAGTACTTTGACCCAGAGCAAAAGAAATTCTATCAGGGTATCTATGTATCAGCATACGTTTCAAAGGGTGCACAGGATACATGGGAAAAAGTTTTGGACGGAACACTTACTGGCTTTTCTATTGGCGGTAAGATGAACAAGTGGGACGATGCCTACGACGAAAAGATGGATGCAAGCATCCGTATTATTAAAGATTATGACCTAGTTGAGTTGTCACTAGTTGACAGCCCTGCAAACCAGTTTGCCAACATTCTTTCTGTTGAAAAAGTAGACGGTGTTGACATGATAACTGGCGAAGGTGCAGACACAGTTCTAGAAAACGTATTCTGGGACAAAGAGTCAGGACTAGTAACACTGTCAGAAGAAGAAACTGCTGTAAGTCCAATAACTGGAAACACAATGCAGAACATAGGTTTTGTTGAGAAGTCAGACACTGACAAACTTGACATGGTAAAGTTCTTAGTAGATAGTGCTAAAGGCATTAATACTTCTAAGACTATTAAAAAGGAGAATGATAACATGACTGAAAACGAAAACGTTGAATCAGTAGATGTCGCTCCAGAGGCAGAAGTTGTTGACGCTCCTGCTACAGAAGAAGTTGTTGAAGAGGCTCCAGTAGCCGAGCCAGCACATGTAGAAGAAGTTGTAGAAGAAGTTGTTCCAGGTCCAGAGGAAGAGATTGCCAAGGCAGTTTCGGAACTAAGCACAACTGTTACAACAGCCTTTAGCGACATTACAGCAATCGTTAAGTCACTAGCAGATGCAAACGCATCACTAGTTAACGAGGTTGCTGAACTAAAGAAATCACTAGGTTTGGTCTCTTCAAAAATTGAAGATGCAGAATCAGATTTCACAAATCTTGGAAAGCGTATTGACGCAGTAGAAGCAGATACCGCTTTCCGTAAGTCTGGTGACCTCGGTGAGGTCATTCAGGAACCAGTACTGGTGGAAAAATCAGTATGGGGCGGAAGTTTCCTCACAACATCCGATTTACTAAAATAACTCACTCAGGAGGTGAAAAATAAAATGTCAGAAGAAATTATCAAAAATATGCCTTCAGGTGCTAGCCCAGTAAGCAATTACCCTAACGCCGAAGGTGCTTTCGGAACATCAGACAGCGTATCATCTGGTACAGGAGCATTCTCTGAGAATGGTACTTACCTGGGCAACAGCCCTACCGCTAACTTTGGTGTTACAACAGGAGCAAATGGTGTAAACCCATCAAGCACTGCAAGTCCAAACTATCCAGGTACTGGTATCCTACGCCCTGAACAGGCACGTCGTTTCATCGACTATGTTTGGGACGCAACCACACTTGCACAGGACGGACGCAGAGTCACAATGAGAGCAAACACAATGGAACTTGAGAAGATTAACGTGGGCGACCGTGTTATTCGTGCTGCAAGCCAGGGTGTTTCAACTTACACCAACACTGGTGCAACCTTCTCAAAGGTTGAACTAACTACCAAGAAGATTCGTCTAGACTGGGAAGTTTCTGCAGAGTCACTTGAGGACAACATCGAAGGTGCTGCTCTTGAGGACCACCTAGTTCGTCTTATGACTAATGCTTTCGGTAACGACATCGAAGACCTTGCCATCAATGGTGACGGTTCAACAGGTTCGTTCCTAAGCATTATGAAGGGATTCATTGACTTGGAGAAGACCAACCCTAACGTTGGTTCTGGTTCAAACCTTGGAAGTGCTCACGAAGTTGTAAACGCTTCAGCGATTACAGAGTGGACAACCGAAAAGATGCAAGCACTTATCTTGGCTATGCCTCGCAGATACCGTGCTATCACTAACGGTCTAAAGTTCTATGCTGGTACAGACACATTTGCCAACATCGTAAAGAACAACGGTACTGTTATTGCTAACATCGGTTCTACCGAAGGTAGCCGTGGCGAGTACCTTGGTGGTGCTAACCAGACCTTTGGTGGTGCACGTCAGACTCGTGTTCTAGGTGTTCCTGTTCTTGAAGTTCCTTACTACCCTGCAGGATTTGTTGACCTAACATTCCCACAGAACCGTATTTGGGGCTTCCAGAGAGACATCACTGTGAACCGTTTCTACGTTCCTAAGAAGGACACAGTTGAATACACTGTATTCGTTCGTTTCGGCATCGCCTGGGAAGAACTTGATGCAGTTGCATTCCAAGACGCTACAACAGAGTCCTAAAATTCTGTAAGCATCTCCCTTTGATTGGGGGTAGGGACAAAAATCTCTACCCCCTTTCAATATTTATCTGGTATAATTAAAATAAATTCTAAGGAGGATTTATCATGGCTGAATCAAAAAAGACACCTGAATCAAAGCCTGTTGTTGAAGAGGCAGTTGTAGAAGCAACTGTTGAAGCAGTAGCAGAAGTAGTTGAAGAAAAGGTAATCACAGCACCAGAGCCTACAAAAGACGTTCCTACATTGTCATTCAATGAAGACGGAGTTATGGGTTCTACAACAACTAAGGCTACAAAAGAGCCTAAGAAAGAGCCAGTAGAGGGTGTAGTAATGCCAGAAGGCAAGACCGCATTATTCTCTACAAGAAACCTATATGCTGATGGCTTTGGCAAAATCAATGTTGGATACAACATTGTTGCAAACAAGTATGTAGACTTCTGGCTTAAGCAACGTGGTGTACGAGTAGCGACACCTGACGAAGTTGCGGAGGCGTTTGCCTAAATGGAAGTATTGAGGGTTCCACCATATCCAATTACAACTCAATGGACAGTACCTAGTGCTAACACTGCGTACTCAATCTATGTAGAGGATTTGGTGGACCACTCATTCGAAACTTCTACTTTAACCTCAGACGCTAACAAAAAGATTTCTTATATTTTGCCAAAATCAAAAATACAGTTTGACAGAGACTTTTTGTTTCAAGTAAAAGACTCTTCTGGCGAAATTGTAATTGATGAAAACCTAACAGTTTATAGACCATATGTAAACCCAAACAACCTTGCTATAACCACAGAAGAAATTGAAGAATATAAAAGTTGGGAAATCATTGCAAGGTCTATTATTGACCAATACTTGGGTAACTCAGATTTTTATAACCACAAATTGGTTATTGTTAAAGAAGGTCAGGGTGGAGACTATTTCCCAGTATGGCATCCTGTAAATAAAGTACTAAAAGTTTATGAAAACAACATGCTTGTTTATAATGGTGAAGATGTAGCAATAACTCTTGCTACACAGACCCCTACAATTTCATCTGGAACAGTAACCCTAACAACTGCTTCAGCACACGGATTTGAGGTTGGTGACGTAGTGACTATTTCTGCTGTTGTCCCAACAGGATATCGTGGAACATTTAGCGTTACCGCTGTTCCATCAACCACATCTTTTACTTTTGCTAATTCTACTACAGGCAACATTACTACTGCTGGTACTGTAACTAGAATTTGGGAATACGAATACAAAACTTTGCTAGATGGTTCTGCAATTGCCAGGGTAGAAGCAAACGGTATTTACAACAGAAGCGAATCAACCCCACTAAGAATACCATCTGCATCTGGAGACTTGGGCGTTTATGCTGGAGCACGAAATGGCTACGTTGCATTCCCAGAAGGATATGACTACACTTTTATCCTTGATGCTGGACACAAGGCTATTCCGCCAGATGTAGAAAAAGCAGCACACCTCTTAGTGCAAGAACTAAAATGTGGGAATAACGACTACTACAAGCGATTTGTAACTCAATACAGCACAGACCAGTTTGATATTCGATTTGCACCACAATTTTTGGAAGGAACTGGCAACATGCTCGTTGATAAGATTCTTAACAACTATAAGGGCAGTAACTTCAAGCCAGCAGTACTATAATGATATGCGAAACTACAGACTTTGCTTACCCACTACTTGCAGACATCTACTATCCAATTGTTGATGTTGGAGCATACGGAAATGTTAAGAAACAGTGGGTTTTAGACAAAACGGTTGCTTGTTTCTTTAATGCTGCTGGAAGTAAATATAAGCAAGATATAAATACAGAAGCAAATATCAACATAGAAAATTCAATTATCGGTAGGGTTAAAAATGACCCAACCAGGTCAAGCACTGAATCTCTGTATTCCCTGACAAACATTATCATTACAAATATTCGTGGCAATGATGGAAACATTATCTATAATGAAAGTGCAGGACCTCGTTCTGGACAGCCAACCCTATTTGAAATTGCTACACTAAATCCAATTGTTGGTCCATTTGGAAAAGTAGAATATTACAAAGTTGTTCTTAGGCGTTCAGAGAATCAGGCGGTAGACCTATGATTGTAAATCTAAACGCACAAGTATTGCTAAAAGAACTAAACAATATTACAAACTACTCTATTGGCTTTCTTGAAGGGGCAGAAGCAGCCAAACCAATTTTTATGGATAACCTTGGTCAAACAGTAATCGAATCACTAAAAAGTTTTATTGACTCAAACGCAAGGGTGACTCCAGATACCCTACACCACGTTTACGAATGGTATCAGACAGGCTCTCCAGAGGCAAGGCTATTTGACATTAACTATGTTTCAAATAGCAATGGTTTATCATTTAACTATACATTTTCACAATCTTCTTCTGTTTCAAAAAACTCAAAAACTCCGTTTTATGATAAGGCAAGAATTATGGAAGAGGGTAGTCCTGTAACAATTAGACCAAAAAGCAAGGGTGGAGTCCTAACATTTAATCAAGATGGCGAGCAGGTTTTTACACAAAAACCAATAGTTGTAGAAAATCCTGGAGGAGACGGAGTTCAGGGTGGATTCGAAAAGACAATAAAGTTATTCTTTGATAACTACTTTACACAAGCATTCCTAATGTCTAGTGGAGTTATGAGTCACTTTAACGATGTCAAAGTTTATAAAAACAACTTTAGGGCTGGCTCAAGACAGGGCAAACCGCTAGGATTTAAAATTGGCTACGAATGGATGGCGAAAGGTGGTAAAATAGACTAATGAGTAAAACATCAATTCTTAACACACCTGTACTATGGATTAACGCTTACCTACAGGAAAAACTAGAGGGGCTAGGCTTTGAGACCATACCGTTCTTTCCAACTACGCCATCTACAATCAATGACGTAACTGAGTACTTTCCTGCTGGTGGCGTTATGTGTACATACGATAGGCTTATGCGTATGCGTAAAAGTCCTTTCCCACACATTAAGTGTGAACAACTTCTTTATTACTTCTATGCAACTGCTGAAAACTCAATTATCAACATGATTAAAATCACTGAAAAGGTTAATAGACTTATGGACCGTGAAGACGAAACTGCAGAGGAACTAAATGAGTGGTGTAGGCGAAAAGGCACGATTACGGTTGAGGGAGAGACTCTTCAGCCCAACTTTAATTTCTTCAATTTCAAGGTATTCCAACTTGAAGAGGTCAGGGATATCATCAATTTCGGCACAGCCAGAACCTATGGCGGTAACAAGATTATCGTGTACTATGACTATACAATGCTTGAATTGGAATAGTTTTAAAAGCGTGGTATACTAATACAGAGGAAACCGCCCATATTTTACATATGAAAATGAGGTGAAAAAAATATGGCTTATTCAAGAGGTACAAACGCCAACATTATCGTTGGTGCTGCTGCTCTATTCGTTACAAAAGAGGCTGCTTCACTAAGTGCATCAACAATCCCAGGATTCGTTGGTGGTGAATCTTACCGTGAAACACTTACTCTCCGTAACAGTGCTAACTTCCGTAACGTTGGTTACACCAACAACGGTCTAGAAATTACCTTTGCTCCAGACTTTGGTGAAGTGATGGTAGACCAACTACTAGACACTGCTAAAATCTTCAAGCAGGGTATGAAGGTTACACTAAAGACTACTCTTGCCGAAGCAACCTTGGAGAACCTTCTCCTAGCGATTGCTGGTAAGACTTCAGACTTTGGTGTTGCTAACCTTGGAACTGTTGCTGAAGGTAACTACCTGGCTAACCTAAGTGCTGCTCCAGCAGCATCTGGTGCAACTGCTGCCACCAACTCTGGTGTCACAACTGCACTACCGTCAGGTGCTACTGTTTCAACATCACAGACATTCCTAAACATCACATCAGGTGACCTTGGTGACTACCCAATCGAACGTGGTATCATCGCTGTCGGTCCTGGTGTTGGTAACAAGGACGGTCTAGACTCTGGTTCTCCAACCATTACAGACCAGGCAGAGCGTGTCTACATTGCATACCGTGCTATTTCTATTGATTCAGTAACAGTATCAGCAAAGCGTGACTCAGCAACCGCTTTCGAAGTTAACTTCCGTCTTCTTCCAGATGACAACGGTACTTACGGAAAGATTGTTGACCGCAACTACTAAAATTTAATAGTGCTTTGAGGCTGCCCTGGGATTCGTCCTGGGGCAGTTTCTTTTTGGTATAATAGATTAATGCCTACAACAATATACGAAGTATCTGAAATAGAACTTATCGATGGAACAATTATAGAGATTAGTCCTCTAAAGATTAAATATCTTAGACAGTTTATGGACAAGTTTGACATTCTTAAAAAATCTAATAATGATGAAGAGTCGTTGGGAATTCTTGCTGAGTGTGCAAGAATAGCGATGAAACAGTTTTATCCACTAATTAAGACTATAGATGACGTGGAAGACAACATCGACTTGCCAACAATATATAAAATAATTGAGTATTGTGCAGGTATTAAAATGAACCAGCCTGGCAATTCAAAAAACTCAAACCCACAACCCAAAATGAGCCAAGAGCAAGAAGATAATAGTTGGAAAAATTTAGATTTGGTTAAGTTAGAATCAGAAATATTTACTTTGGGTATTTGGAAAAATTTTGACGAATTAGAATCAAGCCTTTGCATGTCCGAATTAATGACCATTCTTGAGTCTATACGAGAACTTGATTACAATGAAAAGAAGTTTCTTGCAGCAATGCAAGGGGTAGACCTGGACGAGGCAAGCGGTAAATCTAAAGAAGAAGTAGACCCTTGGGAAGCCATGAAAGCAAGGGTAGCGTCAAATGGTGCTACAAGTGACCCTAATGACATTATATCTTATCAAGGACAACGTGCTGCTAAGGCTGGATTCGGTATTGGCATGGGTCTTGACTATGAAGTTATCTAACAATAGTCAATCTTTATGTTATAATTGTTAAGAAACCATAAGGAGGATTCATGTCTACAACTGTAAACGAAACAAAGACTGTAGAACTATTGGACGGAACTACCATTCCTGTTCGTCCACTAAAAATCTCACTTCTTCGCCCTTTTATGACAAAGTTCGAAAAGATTGCAGAAGTTGCAGATAACAATGAGAAGTCAATGACTCTTCTCATGGAGTGCGTTCAGATTGCTCTGAAACAGTATGCTCCAGAAAAAGCCGAAGACCTGAAGGCACTAGAGGAATTGCTAGACCTTCCAACCGTATACAAGATTGTCGAAGAGGCATCTGGTATTAAACTTAGTGAAGCCTCACTAATGGGTGGTCTAATTAACGGCTAATAAAGCGGTGTAGTTGAATGGCTGATATTGAATCCAACATTAAAGTAAATATAGATACGTCAGAGGCTCTGGCGCAACTAAAACTTTTACAGCAACAAATATCAGCCTTTCAACAAGCCATGCGAAATGCTGGTTCAGCAAACGCCAAGGCTGCTGCTGCAATGCAGCAAAATCTTGTAAATTCCATTAATGCTACTGGTAAATTCAGAGCAAACATTCAAACCATTAAAACAAGTGCAGAAACCTTTACTGAATCACTTGAAAAAAACAAAATGTCAATTGGCGAATATTTTCGCTATGCTGGTGGGGCATCTAAGACATTCGGAAAACTTTTTAAATCTGAATTTGCTGTAATTCAGCAGGTAGCAGAAGAGCGTGTAAAAGCGTTACAAACACAATTCATTAAACTTGGTCGTGATGCCAATGGTGCAATGAAGGCTATTGCTGTTAAGCCACTAGCACTAGATATGGATAGCCTTGCTGTAAAAACACAACTTGCAGCACAGCGTCAGCAGTTGTTTAATCAACTTATGAAACAGGGTTCTACCCAACTTCTAAACTTTGGTAAGAATACTCAGTGGGCAGGTCGCCAGTTGATGGTTGGTTTTACCATTCCACTAACAATGATGGGTGCTGCTGCTGCCAAAGCATACATGCAAATTGAGGCAGCCTCTATTAAATTTAAGCGTGTATATGGAGACATAAACACTACAACTACAGAAACAAACAAGATGGTAAAGTCTGTTCAAGCACTTGCCAATGAGTTTACAAAATACGGTCTTGCTGTTGCAGACACTATGGAAATGGCAGCCTCTGCTGCTGCAATGGGTAAAACAGGTGCGGACCTGCTTGCACAAATTGACCAAGCAGCAAAACTATCTATTCTTGGTGGTGTAGAACAGCAACAGGCTCTTGAAACCACAATCTCTCTAACAAACGCATTTAGCGTGTCAACACAAGACTTGGCTAGAAACGTTGACTTTTTAAACGCAGTAGAAAACCAGACCGTTGTAAGTATTGAAGACCTTACAATTGCAATTCCAAAAGCAGCACCTGTTGTTAAGCAACTTGGTGGAGATGTAAAAGACCTAGCATTCTTTCTAACAGCAATGAAAGAAGGTGGCATTAACGCATCTGAGGGTGCTAACGCCCTAAAGTCTGGTCTTGCGTCTATGATTAACCCAACTGCAAAAGCATCTCAATTTTTGCAAAAGTTTGGAATTAATCTAAACGGTATTGTTGAGGCAAACAAGGGAGACGTTCGTGGAACAGTTGTTCAGTTTGCTAAAGCCCTAGACACACTTGACCCACTAAACCGTGCTCGTGCAATTGAGCAATTGTTTGGTAAGTTTCAATTTTCACGTCTTTCTACACTATTCCAAAACGTAATTGCTGACGGTAGCCAAGCAACCAAGGTGGCACAACTAGCAAATCAAACAGCAGAAGAACTTGCAGTACTATCCGAACGAGAAATGAAAAAGGTTGAAAGTTCTCCTATGTTCAAGTTCCAGAAGTCTATTCAGGATATGCAAGCAAAACTTGCTCCAGTTGGTGAAGCATTCTTAAAAGCAGTAACACCAATTATTGAATTTGTTTCTAAAATCCTTGATGGATTTAATAATCTTAGCGAAGGCTCAAAACAGTTTGTAACAATTTTGGTAACTGCAGTTGCAGGTATTGGTCCTATTTTGCTAATGACATTTGGTCTTATCGCTAACGGCGTTGCTAACATTATGAAACTCTTTACCAATATGAAGTCTTTCATTAATAAAACAACCAAGCCATCAGAAATGCTAGGCGAACAGACGGAATACATGAACACGGAACAACTCCGTGCTGCTGCCATTGCAGCATCTCTTGACCAAGCACACGCAAAATTAAAGCAGACCTTTGACTCTGAAAGAATAGCGGTAGAGCAATTAACACAAGCATACAGAACAGCAGTTAATGCACAGCAAGCATATGCTGGAGTTCCAGGAGTGCCAGTTGGCAATCCAAATGCAACACCACCACAAAAATATGCAGGAGGTGTGCGTAGTGTTCCTGGTCCAAAGGGTGCAGGAGACATTGTTCCAGCACTTCTGTCTCCAGGTGAAGCAGTTATTCCAGCAAAACAAGCACAAAAATACGCACCAGTAATTCATGGCATGATTGCTGGAAATCTGCCAGGATTTGAAAAAGGAACTACTGGCGTTGGTCAAATGCGTCAAAGCATTGTTGGACCACTTACACAAAGACAAACAGAGGGTCTTGCTAGAACAGGCATGCAACTAGAAGATATCAGCAATGAAGTTCTCGCTGGTCCGTATGGCAAAGTTGCTCCTACAAACTATGGAACACAAATTTCACCAACTACAGGACACTCATTCCCTGCATTTGGCGTTGGCGGTATTTACCTAAAGCCAGATGGTACTAAGGTATTTGTAAAGCCACAAATGGACCTAACTTCTGCTATGGCAGAAATGCGTGGTACAGAGATTGCTCGTGGAGCACATGGACTACAAGCACCACAACAAAAGATTGGTGTGATGATGGACCCAACAGACCCACAGGGTCGCAGACGCTTCATCGTTCTTGAATCACCAGTTGACGAAAAATTTGCAAATATTCCTACTTCATTTACAAAAGACCAATACTTTAAGCAATTGGTTGCTTCACTTCTTCGTGGAGACAAAGACCTTGGACTCGGAAATCTCGGTGGCGATATTCTTGCAGACGTTGGAACTGCTGGTGTATTCCAAAGGGCATCTGGAAAGCGTGAACTTGGTGGCAAGATTAACTCAATGGAAGAGCAAGCCATTATCAATCTTCTTGGCGTAAAGGGTGGTGCTAAGAGATTCTTTGCTGAAGCAACGTCAGAGATTGCTAGCAGTATGTCACCATCCGAATATGATGCAGCAATGAAGGCTGAAATTCAGGCAGTTATGCCACGACTCCAAGCAACTATTGCTGGTTTTGGAAATATGAGTTCCGAAGAAAAGGCAGCATACCAAAACATGCTTATGCGTTTGCAATCTGGTATGTCTGTTGACTGGGGTAAATATCAGGTAATGCACTCAGCAGTGCCACCAAAGAAATATAAAGAGGGCACAGTTGCTGCAGGATGGGAAAGTTTAACTGACACAAGGGGTCTTGGATGGCTAGATGCTTTAGGCATTAGCACAAAACGAGGAATTCAAAGGGCACACTTGCAAGATGAATTAAGTGTAGACGACCCAATGGTTTTAGATGCAATTCGTTCTGCATCAAAATCTAGTGTTAATGCATCACAACTTCAAGACTTTAAAGTTCTTGGCAATCTTACTGCAGATTTACCAGAATGGGTAAACCAAAAATTAATTCCAAGTAAGGGTGGAGTCCCATCTCCAATATTTATCAAGGCTTGGAACTCAATTAAAGGTAAAATGCTTTCTTCAGCCAAGGCAGCAAGATTGGGTTCAGAAGTTGCTCCTGCTGTTCAAGAAATTGAAGACCAAATTGGTAGACAGACTGCCTCATTAGCATCTCAAATATTTGACCCAGAGTTGTCACAAGCAACTAGGAGTGTTCTTCTTGCAAATCAAAATCAGCCAGGAGAGTTGGGAGTTGTAGCAAATGCATTTGCACGAAGAGCAGAACTTCCAGGAACACTAAGAGCAGATTTTGGTAAAAATGCTCACGACCAAATATTACTTGGATTACAACAGGGAAGGTATCAACTAACACCTAGTGGCAAGGCTGTAATAATGGCTGGAACAAAAGGTCAGTCATTTAGAGTTGGAGAATTAAGAACTGGTGCATCAAGTTCAAGTCCAGAAGGTCTTAGGTATGCTGAAAAATGGGATGCCTGGGATAGAGCAGGTAGACCGCTAGATGAAAGAATGCCAACTATTAAGAGTGCTTCTGCTCCAAAGGGAATGTTCTCTGGTGCAAGACAAGAGCAGGAAAGTTATGAAGCAACAATGCCAATGTTTTCAAAGATTATGGATTTCAGCGTTTTCTTTGAAGATAGGTTTATGCGAAAAAATGGTTATGCTTTAAATCCACAAACAAAAAGATATGAGCCAGTACAAAAATATGCAGATGGCGTTTTCTCAGTACCAGGACCAAAGGGTGCTGGTGATGTAGTTCCTGCAATGCTGTCACCAGGTGAGGCTGTAATTCCTGCAAAACAAGCACAAAGATATCAACCTCTTATTCAGCAAATGGTTCATGGCAATATTCCAGGGTATGAGGAAAGCAATGTTCCAAAACTCCCACCAATTCCAGGTGTTGCTGCACCAACTCCATATGTTGCACCAGAGCCTGGAAAAGCAGCAACCTTCCTTGATGGGATTAAAAATGCAGTTTCTTCAGGTGCTCAAAAACTAGGTGCAACAGTCGTTGAAAAATCAAAGTCAGCACTGGAAACAGCACTCGTTCCTTTTGTTAGATATATTACTAATGATGAAGTTACTCTTAAAGACGACAAGGGCACTACTAGATTTGATGCGGATACCAAGGAAAGTTTTGATGCAAAAGGCAACATTATTGCTAAAGAGCAGGTTGTAGAAAAAACAAGAGAAGTAACAGAAGCCGAACGTGTGGCGTACATGGAAGCACAACTACTTGGTGACCAAGAATATCAACAGGCACTTGAAAGAGTAAATAGACTAACAGAGATGCAAAACTACGGTCAGCAACTTACTGCCCAAGAGCAAGCGGAACTTGACCAAAAGCAAAGACTGTTGGATGAAAAGAGAAAGTATTACCGAGAAGCAGCATCAGTAGAGGCTGGTCAGGGTGGTGCTACTCCAGAAAAAAGAAGTTTGGTTCAAAGAGCCTTTACAAGAAACAAGTTTACTGGAAGACTTCAGGGACTTGCTTATGGTGCTTCTGCTGTTGCTGGTGTAGCATCTACTATGGGTGGTAGTATTGGCGAGGCTGCCCAAGCAGCACTTCCGTCAATTGGTGCTTTTACAACAGCAATGTCAATGATTCCTGGTCCTGCTGGTGTTGCAGTTGGTGCACTTGCAGCAGTTGTTACAATTTTCAATCAAATTCAAGAGCATCTCAAAAAGATGCGAGAAGAATCTTATAAACTTGCATCTGCAATGGGTGCTGGAAATCAGTCAATACAAAAGTTTGCGGAATTTGCAAAAACAGTTTCTGCTACAGAAATAATGAACAAGAGACGAGAAGCCAGTGCTGGACAGTTCTTTAATGTTGTAGAAGGAAAGAAAACATTTGGCGAGTCTTATATGGAAACAGATGCAGGTAAGCAACTGCTAAAAGACATTAATGATTCTGTTAAGCAAAGTGGTGGCGAATTAAGTCAGGCAAAGGCATTAATCACACAACAACTTTCTGCTGCTATCGCTGCAGGAGTTATGACCACAGCACAGGCAAGAAGCATTGCAGCAAATCTAGGAAAACAACTTAAGAGCACTGACTTTGGACTAACTGTAACTGCAAACATTACCAATATCTTTGGTCCAAATGGAGAAAATCTAAAAGAAAATCCACTAGAAGTTACTATGTCAGTATCTAAAAAGTCTGCCACTATATTTAAAGATTTTGCAGAAATGGCTTCGGAAAACTTCTCTAGAGGTTTCGGTGAGGCTGAAAAGATTGGTGGCTCTATGGCTGCACAACTACAATCAATGCTTGATGTGCAACAACAAATGGTTGACTCACTACAGGTTATTTATGAAAAGAGAATTGCAAGTGCTCGAAAAGCAGGGGATGAAGCAAAAGCAATTGACCTACAAAACCAGTTACTAATAGAACAACAAAAACTACTTAATTCAAATAAGGCAGCAGCAACTTCGGCATTTGCAGACCTAAAGGCTTTAGACCCATCGCTTATTGGTCAGTTTAAAGAAGCGTCTATCGGAAGCATTGAAAGTGCTTATAAGGGCACTGGTATGGAAGGTTATGCCTCTATTGCCAAAGACCAAATTAATGCTATGCAGGGAACAGACGCAGAAAAAGGTTATTTTGCATCACTTGTTGGCTCTAAAACAATTGGTTTGCCACAAGTTGGAATTGCTAGCGAAATGTTTGGAGACACCAAAGAAGGTGCAACTAAACTTAATGACATGCTACTAAATATTGGTGGCGTTGAAACAAATAGGGCACTAGGTTTGACACAGATGATGTCTGGAGAGACTAAAAAGAAATTCATGCTTGAAATTGGTGTTGCTGACCCTGCCAAAGCCAAAGCAATGAATGATGCACTAGAACTTGTTCAAAAAACAACTGGACCATTTGCCGATGACGATGTAATGAAAACAGCAATTATGAACTTTGCTGTAAAGAATGCAGACAAGGTTGCCGATGCTAAAAAGAATATTGATGCATTGCAGGGTTTGAGTGGTCAAAAGATTACAGTTGCTGTAACCACTGGCTCCCTATTTGACAAAAATACTCAGGCTGCAATTAAGAAAGACATTAAGAGATTTAATAAATATAATGACGCAGGTAAGATTACCTATACGACAGAACTACAGCAAATTATGAAAATGTCTGGCGATAAAGATATGATTAATGCGTTTAAACTTTGGAGAACTGAACAGGGAGACCCAACACTAACATTCCAAGACTATGCAATTTATCAGGCAGACAGAACTGTTCGTGAATCTGGAATTGACCAAACTACTGGTCCTGGCTCACAACAAGAACAACAGGCAGCAGCAATTGAGCCATCTGTATTGGACCAGTTTGTTCAGATGCTTAGAGAGGGTTCTAACTGGCAACAGAAACTAACTGTTGGTTGGAATGCATCATACAAGGCTTTGAAGAATTATACAGAAAAAGCAATCTTTACAATGGGTGGTTTTGCGGTAATGCTGAAAAACCAAGGTGTAGATTCAAACATTATTGATATTTTTATGGGAGCAACGGAAGAAGAGCAAAATAAGATTCTTGACCGTAGAACTGGAAAACTTAAGGTAGGGGCACTATCGCTTCTTAAAGAACTTAAGAAAATTAAAGATATGCGTGAGTTTGGACTAGCCTATGTTTTGGCAAGCCCAATGGAAAGATTAGAAAAAGATAATCAACTTTATCAGGCTGGTCTTGACTTAATTTCTGAAAAAGAAAAGGGTATTAATAAAAAATATGAAGAAAGAATAAAGGCTCTTGACGAAATTGGTAAGATTCAAGAAAAGAATAATCAAAGACAAAAAGATACATTAGACTTGGCAGACGCTCTTTCAAAGGGTGATATTGCTGCTGCTGCTCGTGCTGCATTAGCAGCAAGACAAAATAGCCAGAAGCAAGCACTAGATGATGCAAAATCTTCACTTGAACTTGCTAGAAAGAGTGAACTTGACAGTATTGAGGTTAACATCCTTGGCTCAACTCAAAAGCGTTCTGACCTAGAAGCACTAATTGCCACAAACTCTGAAAAGATTGCTGGATATAAACTAGATGAAGCAAACCGTCAGGCAGAGATTGCAAGGGATGCCTTGGCTGCTTCAAAGCATGTTGCTCAAATGCTTAAAGACGGAAAAGCCTTGTCTATGTTGCCAGGATATAATGCAACTGGCAATCCAGGTGGAAATCCAACAACTGACCCATATGCTGATTCAAAAAAGTCTAACATTGGAAAAGTAGGTTTTGATGCTAAAGGTAATGCTGTTGCAAATCAATATTCTGCTGGCGTTGGTGCTGCGTATCTTGGTCAATCTGGAATGACATCGGCATGGGACTTTAAAAACAAAAAGTGGACTGTTGTAAAGAGAGACCCAAATGAAGGTAAAGAAGGATACGTTCAAGACGAAAAAACTCCAGGTAAGTACATTCCAGTTGCACAGTCTGGTAAAAAAATGGGGCAATATCAGTATGCCACAAAAGAGGCAGCAGCCAAAACTCTAAAGTCTGGAGAAAAGGTAGAATGGATATATAATAAAGAAACAAACTTTGGATACTTTCAGACCACTAGGGCAGACAGTGGTTCAAAAGAAAATCCAACCATGCTTCAAATTCCATCAGATGGTTCAAGTTTTGACAAGCCAACAGTTGCTAGTATTGAAAAAGGAAAATATTTCTCTATACCAAAGAATTCTTTTGTTTATGGAGTAATTAAAGATGGAAATAAGTACAAAATTAGTTATGGTCTTAAAGACCCAGGATATGGAGAAGCAGGTAAAAACTTAAAGTCAACTGGTAAGGGATTGCTGGCAGATGATAGCATTTCTCAGGTTGGTGGAAACCAACTTAACTATAAATACTATGACCAGGTTGCTGGAATGGACCAGTGGACAAGTGGATACTTCCCAATTAAACAATTTGCTCGTGGTGGTATGGTATATGCAAGTCGTGGAATTGAAGTAGAAAGTAGCAAATATGCTCTTGGAACAGACACCATCCCTGCTATGCTTACCCCAGGAGAATTCGTTATGAAAAAGGCTGCGGTAGATAGAATTGGTGCTGAAACCCTAAGTGCCATGAATGATGGCACATCTTCAAGCGAATCAGTGTATAATTATAGTATTACAGTAAATGCCAACTCTTCGGATGCAAGCGGTATTGCAGATGCAGTTCTTAGAGAAATCAAGAGAGTTGACTCACAAAGGATTAGGAGCAGTACAATTTAATGGCTACAAGTACATATTTAGCAGGTAGAAAGAAATATCGCAGACCACAAGCAATGCTATGGTCAGATGCTCCACCTATTATTAGCAATGGAGTATATGTTCCACAAGGCTTTGAGGTAGATGCTGCTACCGCAGGAGACAACTTTTTAATCCTGTCTGACCATAACAGAAAAGACATATCCTTTAAGCCAGAACGTATTGAAAAGCGTGAGCGTATGATTAATGGTCGTATGCGTTCATATCACATTGCTGACAAATTAACTATTTCAACATCTTGGGATTTGTTGCCATCAAGAGGGTTTAGTGGTGACCCACAGTTTAATGCTACAACAGGTGCTGTAACAACTGGTGGATTAACTCAATACACCGTTGATGGTGGGGCAGGTGGAAACGAACTTCTTGATTGGTATAACAACCACACTGGCTCTTTTTATGTATTCCTAGCATATGACAAAAAGTCTAATTTTACTACTAATCCATATTCACATTTGGCAGAATATAACGAAGTAATTGAGATGTTTATTTCAAGTTTTGATTATAACTTAGTAAAGCGTGGAGGCTCTTCCTTTGACTTCTGGAACATCTCTGTTACGCTGGAAGAGGTATAATGTATCAAAATACGAATTTACAAAATTACCTAGAGCAGTCTTCATCGGTAAATCTTCAATCAGTCGTTATTGCTGAATGGAATTTGAACATTTCCGATAAAATTGCTATGCTTGGAAATTATAAGAATAGACCATCTGTTCCAACGCCAGCATCTTCTACATACGTTACTGAAACGTCTTCTACATCTAATCCAACTTGGTATGGATATACAGATTCAAACATTATTGTAAATACAGGACTTAGTTCTGTTACATCAAACCCAACTGTTTTTGTTACAAAGAATGAAACAGAAAAAATACTATATTCTTTAACAGATTGCGTTGGAAGATTTAGACCACGTTCTGGAATAAACAAGTTACGCTTTTTTAAAGGTAATCAGTATGTAAATGTTGCTAATGAAAATATGTTTTTGCAACCACGCTATTATGTTGCATCTAAAGATGACGCATTTAAATACTGGAGTTCTTTTAGAGTAGAGGCGGATGCCTATAATCCATCAGCACCGACAGAGTTTCGTGCCATTGAAAGAGGCATATCCACAACCTTAAAAACCGCTGGAGAATATTACATTGACGATGCAGCCCCATTCGTAGTTTATACTGAACCACTACCTGCTAACAGAATTGTTGTTAAGATGCAAACACATGCTAGCGATTATAACAATGGCACATTTAAAAAGTCAAACAATTCAAATCTGTCAGACCCTTTTTATGAAGACCCTGCCAACACTGGTGCTTTGGTAAATCAAAGAACTCCAGAGGATTGGAAAATTCAATATCTAGACAACAATGATACTTGGCAAGATGCGGTGGTATTTACAAGTGCATCTGTTAGAAGCACAGGAAAGAGAGTAATTGGCTCTGACGGCTATGTAGAACTAGCATATGGAATAACAAATACATTGCCAACAGGATTTAGAGATTTAGGGGAACGTCCGTCTCTAGCATCATTACCAGTTTCTGCAGATATTGGAGATGCATATCTTGTTCCAGACCCAAATAATGTAAACTCTGGAACTTACTATGTTTGGAATGGTACCAACTGGACAACAAACTCGTTTAACCCAACATATGGCTGGTACTTAAAAGAAGAAGGAGAAACACTACAAACCCCAAATGTTACAGAACTAACATCTCCACCATTCTATGGAAGTCCAGCAAACAAGTATGTGGCAAATTATAGAGAGTTTAAATTTATCAAAGGTGTTCGTATTGTTGTTAATACAATGAGTAAACAAAACTCCATGCTTGAACTAATTGAAATGTCTCCTAGACTTGTTGCTAATATTTCAGATAGGGTAAAAGAATATTCTATTACAAAAATTGCGTCAGATATTGGCAATACAGGAATTCCTGTTGGAGAACTATCTGCGTCAAATGGAAGCCTATCAATTTTTGATTATGATGAATCGTTAAATCCTTACAATACATTGACACTATCTGGTGGACTTATAACTGGAAGCATTTTAACAAACGTATCGTCTAAAAACTTGCAAATTAAATTCTATGAACAAATTATTGATAATAGAACATCAACAATTGTTGATTACTTTGTTCCAATCAAGACATTCTATTCTGACGGATTCCCACAAATTTCTGGTACAGATAGAACCGCTAGCATTGAGTTAAGAGACTTATTCTTTTATTTAGAGTCTACAATTGCACCAAGCCTATTAATGAGAAATGTAAAACTAAGCAAGGTTGTTGCAACAATTCTGGACAACATTGGTTATTCTAATTATAAATTTTATAAAAATGAGAATGAATCAGAAGATGTAATTCCTTATTTTTATGTTGCTCCAGAAACAACGGTAGCCGAAGTATTTAATGATTTAGCACAGTCGACTCAATCCGCCATGTTCTTTGACGAAGAAAATAACTTTATTGTTATGTCAAAAAATTACATTACTCCAACCGCAGAAGAAAGGTCTACAAATATCACTCTTTATGGAACAAAAGATTTTTCCGATACAGGTGTTTTTAGAAATGAATATAATAATCCATCGGCAACAAATTCTCAACTTGCAAATATTATGAGCATTTCTCTAGAAGATAATGAAGTTTTTAATGGTGGAAAGATTACCTATTCAAATAAGTATATTCAAAAATCTTATGGAACTATCAAAGAGGCATCTTTATTAAATAGTAATCAGTCGTACAAATATAAGCCAGTATTGCTTTGGGAAGTCGCTGGAACAGAAGCACTGAGACCAACAAATGAAGAAGTAAACACTCAGTCTAGTTATGTTCTTAGTGCAATGCCATTAGCAAAAACACTAAGCAATGTCGTTCCAACAGTAGTTAACGGACAAATTATAGACAACATCTTTGACCTTGGACAGTCTATTTACTGGCTAACAAGGTACGAGGGATATTTATATGCTAATGGAGAAATTATCAAATATAAGGGTGTAGAGCACTCAATTCAGTCTAGCCAAGTCACTGGTCTAAGTGCAACACTTATTAACGGAACCAACACTTTTGTATTGTCAACAGGAAACATTTATAGTCTTTCTGTTGGTCAAAAATTAACCAGGGTATCTGGGGCAACATTTGGTTCAGCGTCTTGCACAATTACAGGAATTGACAGGGTAAACAAAATAGTAACAGTTTCAGCAAACCATAATAGCAATGGTGTCATTAATTTTACCGCCAACGCATTAACAAATAATGTGTGGATTGAAAACTTAAATGACTATCAAAAATATTTTGCTCAGGTTAGATTTAATGGAAAAATGTTCCCAACAGGACGAGTAAAGATTTACGCAGAACCAAAATATAATCCAACTACAGGTGCTGTCTTAGATGGCAATGTTGCAAAACACGGTCGTATGCAATTTGGCACAAAGATTAATAGCCATACAGTCCTTGATTCCTCTAATGCATGGATGCAAACTACTAATCGCAAAGCCTTTGCAATGCAATCAAAATGGATGTTTAAAAATAATCATCGATATACTCAAACTAAGTATGTTTTTACTGGAACAAGTGGGACTAGTGGTACAAAAACTATTACACTTGCTACTGGTTCAACTACAGGAAACATTGAGGTTGGTTGGATTGTTACAGGAACAGGAATAAATACAGGAACCGTAAAAGTTGCTACTGTTGCAACGGACAAGAAAAGTTTTACAGTAACTAAAAATTTGACTGGGACGTTTTCTAATGGAACCATTACTGTTGTAGATAGAGAAATTGAAACTCTGTATAAGACTGGATATGCTGTATCTACATTGCCAAGAAAACCACAGGTAGAATCTACAATTAAGGATATGTTCGATACTTCATATTTTGCGGAATCTAAATCTACCACAACACAGGATAAAACAAAGGCTAATGGAAGCATTAAGGCATCGGCACTTGTGGTTACAGGTGTAGAAAAGCCTGGAGGCAATTCTAATGATTACCTATCATATATTTATAAAAGTCACGCAACTGATGTTCCTGGAGCAAATGTATTTGGAACTAGAATGAAAATTTTAGGAAAACAAAAAAATAAAAATATTTCTGGAGTTGAGCAATTGCCAATCGGTGCAGACTCAATTGATGTAATTAAAGATACAATTATTAGCGGAACTGGCGGTGGCATCGCAATCAACCTTGATGTCAGTACCAATACCCACGTTGGATATTATTTTGAAATTGATGCACTAACTAGCCAAAGCGTTATTGAACAAACTGGCTCTAATCAGACTATTCAAAATATTCCAAATATTTATTTTTATAAGGTACTAAGCAATAACTCAAATGTTGCTATTCCTGTAACTTTATGGTATGGTTCTGCACCAATTCTAGTTGACAGTGGACTATTTGCTGGCATGGGCAAATTGGCAGGAGAGCCAACAACAACTGTTTATGACCTATCTATAGAAACTGAAGAAGTTTCAAAAACAGAAAGAAAATTTTATTTATATTTGAATAATAGGCTAGTCCAAACTGTAACTGATACAGATGCTATTCCATTAACAGATAATAATAAAAACTTTGCTTTGTTTGTTCGTGGTGGTGGAAAGTGTATGTTTGAAAATGTTTATGCAATTCAAGAAAATAAAATGTCTCAGTTTGAAACATTAAATTCGCCACTTACCAAAATGCTTGGGGTAGACAAACCATTTGAGTCAGACTCTTATAGAAAGTATTTAGTTAATCCAGGAATCATTAATTCATTCCTTACAGGAATAAATCCTAGTGGTCAAAATAAACAAGTAATGTACTATGAAGAATTTGGTACCGTAATGCGTGAATGTGCTTACTTCAATGTCAGATATGATAAGGCTTACCCTGCATTATACTCAAAGATTTCTCCAACATTTAATGACCTGCAGGGCTATTTAATTTCTGGATTTAGAGCAAATCCGTACGGTGCAGAATTTTTAATATTTAATGTTACAGACTTTGCCCTTAATCTAGATGAATCAAGTGGAAACTATTTGAGAATTCAGGGCATAACCTTTACTCAGCAATCCGCACACGACCTAACCGTTGACGAGTTCCTGTCTAAGTCAAGTAGTTTAAATAATTATAATAGGTATTCAGAGTTTAACAACAGATATGTAGATATTCAAAACAGTAGAAATACCTATGGTAGACACGACTTTACAATTTCTGGAACATATATTCAGAGTGCAGACACAGCAAATAATTTGATGCAGTGGATGGTAGACAAGATAATGGTTCCTAAAAAAGCGGTATCCGTAGAAATCTTTGCAAATCCAATGATTCAACTTGGAGATATTGTTACAATAGACTATGAAGTAGATGGAGTACAGCAACTTCCTAATTCAAGATTTGTGGTATATCACATTGAATACAGCAGAAGTTCCAATGGTCCATCAATGACACTTTATTTGAATGAGGTAATATAATGGGTGCAAAACCTAAAAAAAGAACAATAACTAAGGTTGGTTATAACAACCGTGAGCCTATAAAAATAGCCACATCAAACCTATTTATCGAAACCGAAAGTGTGCCCATTGATTACATGGTTGGTGCCATCTTTGGTGAGATTGGTGGTCAAGAATTTATCAATTATGATACTGCAGACATATTAACAAATCCAGGAAGTTTGCCAATAAACGATGTGCAGGTGATATTGGATAAATATAGTTCTTCCAATATTTTAGGTATTACGGACGGCAGTTTATCTATTTTGCTAGGTTTTAGTATTAATTTAAACAACTATTTATTGCCAATAGACTTGTCAGTAGACCAGTTTTTTGCCATCGAAAACCCTAGAGTTTACATAGACTCAGACTATAAAAACATCGTTATTGAACTGCAAGATGGGGCAGAAGATTACTTAGTTGAAGTAGAATTTATATCTGGCACTGTCTAGTGTGTTATAATTAGTGTGATAATATGATTACTTCAACTGGTAGAGACCTTATCTCAAAATACTTAATTGGTCAAACAACCTCGTTTGCTTCACATATTGCTATTGGCTGTGGAGCAACCCCTGTATCAGTTTTAGGGGACTATAAAGGCAAAACAGAACTAGATTTTGAAATGGGAAGATATCCAATAATCTCTAGAAGCATATCCACAGAATTGCTAACACAGACAGCCACATCGGTTCAGGCTACTGGAACTTCTTTTATTTTTACATTGTCAACAGATGCTCAGTTTAGTTCTGGTCAAACCGTAATAGTTTCTAATGCAGACCAATTTGTAAATACGCCAGACCCTGCAACAAATTCAAATGGAGCATATACAATAGTTTCAACCACAACAAACACTATAACGGTTACAGACCCACAAACTGGTGGAAATACAACAGTTCCACAAACGCTAACAGGTCAAACAATTAGCATTGTTGGATATGTTCCGCAAATTGTTTTTAGTGCAGAGTTGCCAATTCAAGATAGATATGAGATTACTGAATTTGGTATTTATCCAAGCGGTAGCAATACCTTTTCAAACGGAACTGATAGTTATGTTTTGTCAAACTTTACAACAACTGAACAGTGGCAGTATGCAAACTATAACGGAGGAAACACAGTATTTTCTGACCTTGTATATTACACAACAATAACCGATGCAACCAACAACATTACAGTTACAGATAAGGCATTTCAAACAAATGCAGACAATCCATTTTTTAATGGAACTAGGGTTGCTCGTCAAGAAAGACCAAGATTTTTAAAAGATTGCACAATTGTTGTTGGAGATATGTCAGATTTTACTGCTGCATTGACACCATCTTCTACGTCAAACTATATATCAATATCTAATTTTGGTCTAGATTTGAGTCAAAATTCGTCTTTGGATGAAATACGTCTGGCAATGTCTCTTATAAATGACCAGGCTACGCCAAGCACAACACCAAGAAGTTTAAATATTATGTTTCAGTTTGTGACTGCAGATGGAAATGATAATGCCAAGTATCACTTTAGAACGAGCGATGCAACAAGTTTGATTTCTGGAACTGGTCTTTTTGCTACAAGCAGATATCAGGTATTGTCCCTGCAACTGTCTCAAGCAACTTTTACCTCAAAAACGTCAAACTTTGACTGGAAAAACGTTCGTGGTATTCGTGTTTATGCTAGCGTTGAGAGTGCTGCTAATTATAGCGGTTCTGGTTTGACAGATTTTGCAATATGTTTAGATGCAGTAAGATTTGAAAATAAATCAAATACAAATCCACTCTATGGCTTAACAGGATATACTGTTGTAAATACTGCTGGCATTCCAATAGTTAAAAGTCAAAACACAAATAATTTAATTGAGTTTAAGTTTGTTGTTGGAGCAACTAGAAATGTCTAAAACAGTTACAATACCAATTAAAGATGTTCCAAAATTTATTTCTGATGGAAATTATGTTGGCGTTGCATTGAGATATAGATTGGTTGAGCAAAATGGAAATGAAATTTCTCAATGGTCTCCAATAGAAATTTTAAAATTTAAAACAGACTATAATAGCAATAGAACAATTAATCAAATTCTTGGCGGTACGTCTCAGCCAGCAATATCTAGAGGTGGGTCCCCATTCAACTATTCTTCAATGGAAAATGATGGTAGTTTGCAAAATAGTCAAATTGACCAGATAACCTCTGACGCACCAGGTCCGCATAACCCAGAAAAAGATTCTTATAAATTTTCTTGGACTAAGCCAAAAGATTCTGTAGTTACTAATTTTGACGTATTTACATCTTGGAACATGTTTGCATATGTTAATTCTTTTGGAACTCTGTCTGCACCATCTGCTGGACCTTCACCATTTACTGGAACGCTAACAATACAGTCGTCTGGGGTAAATTCAGCGGTATCACTAAAATCATTTTATGACGTAACAGGAGCAATTAATGACGTAAAAATTTATGCTGGTCCAGGTGGTGGAACACCAGGAAACTCTTTTGTAATAACAGGATACGGTGCTGGAAATGTGTTCAATGTGAGGTCTGCTAACACTTGGACTTCTGGAACTGTTAAAAATATTTCAAGAAGTCATGCCTGGACAGACTTTCAGTATTTGTCAACCACAGACACAGATAACTATAGTTTTGTTAGACAAATGACATCAAATAGATTATCTGCAACAATATCTTCTGGTAGTTGTTTGGTTTATGTAAACGAAAATTTAATTCAAAGTGGCGTTGTTCCTGGAATGAGCCTGACAAAACTTTCAGGCGATGGAACCTTTGCTGGTAACGCAGTAATTAGTCAAATTGATTATGCAGAAAATATTTTAGTTATTTCTGCAACGCAGAGTGCTCTTACAACTGTCGCTGCCAGCGGAACAATTGGCTCTGTTGTTAACAATGCTGGAATTTATACTGCAACAATAAGCAGCATGTCTTCCACAAGTCCATTATATGTAGGTGCTGTTGTAACTGCTACCGCAGGTACTGGAAATCTTGGTATTGCAAATGTAAAAGTAACATCAGTATCGGCTAACTCAATTACAATAATTTCTGATGCTGCAGTTACTGCTGGAACAATTACAGCAATTCAAACAGCAACTCCAAATAATCACACAGCAAGTGGTTATGTTGAGTTTGTTGCTAATTCTGAACTAGTTGGGGGCACTTTTGCCGATAGTGGAAATACAATTGCCATTGACCAATATTGGCTAAAGCCAATGTTTGTACAGGCTATAGCAACTGCATCTACAGCAGATACTTCAAACATAGTAGATGTAAATGACTATACAATAGTGGCAGTATCTGAAGCACAGTCTACATATTTTGATGGATATGGTACTATCTCAAATAGAACAACTGTCGCACCGTTCACAGGAACATTGACTGGAATGAATCTCCCATATTCATCAAGCGTTAAAAATGTTGGGCTAAAGGTTTACTCACAGACTGGCGTGAGTGGTGCTGTAAACCTTGGAAATGGCGAGGTAAAGATTGCTGACTATGTAAATGGTATTAAGGTTGAACTACAGTCTACCTCAGCACTTAATAACGGAACGGTAGTCTCAATAAGACTATAGTATGGTATAATTAGATTATGGCACAAGTACCTTCATTACCAAGCAATGGTCAACCCATAGATACACAGTATCTATATGACATTGTTAACTCTTTAATTAGTATCAATGGCGAAATTTCATCTGTTGGTTCTTCTCAGTTGCAAACCTATAATGGCAACCCAATTACTAAAAATACAAACAATCTTAAGTTTCAGGCTAGAACTGTAAACATTGTAAACAGTTCACCAGTTACGAAAAATAACCCATCAACTGGTCAAATTTCTTTTAATACCCAATACAACCAAACACCAATTGTTACTGCAACTTTAGTATCTCGCAACTCTTCAACTGTAAAGGCTACGCTAACAATCACAGGCGTTGACACATCTGCTGTCTACTACAGGGTAGATTATGAAAACAATGGAACAACAACCCTGGACGTAAATATTATTGCTATTGGAGCATAATGGCTGCCCTAACAATGGAAGAGTATAACGCTGCTCCAGTTATTCCAGGTAATAAAAAGGTCTGGTTTTTAAATGGAGATTTGGTTCGTGTTCATCACCTTAATAAATCTAATGGAATAATGTCTGTTTATAATATTATAAAAGACCAGATTGAAAGTTGTTTAATTAGTGATTTTAAAAAGAATAGGGAACGTGCTTACACCGTTGGACAAACAGCGGAACTTGTAAATAGGCACAAAAAATATATGCCAGAACTAGTAAAGAAAGGCGTAATCCCAGAGCCTATGGGGGCACAGCCAGGCGGTGCTAGAGGCTGGCAGGTAAGAAGTTACTATTCGGAGTCGCAAGTTCGTGAACTTCGTGATATACTAGCATCTTACCACCACGGCAGACCTCGTAAAGATGGGCTGATAACCAACGATGTAACTCCTACAAAACAGGAGTTGACAAGACGTATGGGTGATGGTATACTGGTATATACCAAGACTGACGATGGGCGATTTGTGCCTATCTGGTCTGAATCTATTTAACCTTGAAAGGGTATGAGAAATAATGGAAAACGAAAACACCAAGGTAACAGTTGGTCTAGGCTATACACTAAATCTAGGCAACTTTCAGTCATTACGCATTGACCTATCTGTAACAGATAACAAGCGTGAGGGTGAAAACACGAACGATGCGTTTGAGCGTGTCTACTCATTTGTAGAAGCCAAACTTGCTGAAAAGGTTCGTGAGTCAGTAGAAGAAGCAGAAAACAAGTAATGGCAGACCGCAAAGACCGTATGGCTTTGCTCAGTCGCTATAGCAAGTTACACACTGCAAGGTATGAGCAAAAGCCATCCCTAAATTTAAATGTTGAACAATGGGCAGCAGATGCTCTCATTGAATCGTATGGTCTACCACAATGCTACAATATGCTAGACTACTACTTTGATGCAAATCAAACTCCCAGTTGGAAGTGGTTTGCAAACTATGCGGACAGAATTGTTGATGCAATTGAGGCTCGCAAACAAGATGAAGAAGAACGCCGAGAGCGTAGACAGAGAGCGAAAGAGTGGCTAAGTGAATAACACAGAATCAAAATTAATTTCAGCGGTACTGCAAGATAAGCAAGTACACGTTTTACTACAAGCAAACGTAGACAACATTCTGCGTACCCACAACGATATCTGGAAGTTTATTCGTAACTATTCTGAGACAAATGGTACAGTGCCACCAGTATCTCTAGTCGTAGATAAGTTTCGTGACTTTGCACCTGTTGAGGGTGTTGGTGCTACCAAGTATCACCTAGAAGAACTACAGGCTGAATTCCTAAACGACAGCCTAAAGGATGTTCTTCGTTCTACAGCAACAGAGGTTCAGGCAGGTCAGGGGACTAAGGCACTAGAAGACTTAATCCAGAAAACATCAGAACTAAAAAAGAATACTGCAGTCATTCGTGACATCGATGCTACTGACATTGATTCCGCCGTTGCCTATTTTGAAAATCTTGCTAGACAGCAAGCACTAGGTGCTATCGGTATCAAGACTGGTTTGCCAGGATTTGACAACTACTTACCTGCTGGTATTACTCCAGGTCAGTTGGGTGTGTTCCTAGCCTACCCAGGAATTGGTAAGTCTTGGTTTGCTCTTTACATGGCAGTACAAGCATGGAGACAGGGTAAGTCGCCACTAATCATCTCGCTTGAAATGTCTGAGACAGAAGTTCGTAACCGTGTCTTTGCAATTATGGGCGATGGTCTTTGGTCACACCGCAAACTTAGCAACGGTCAGGTTGAGATTGAAGACCTAAAGCGTTGGCACTCTAAAGAACTTGCTGGTAAGCCTGAGTTTCACATCATCTCTAACGACAACGGTGGAGAAGTTACTCCATCAGTTATTCGTGGAAAGATTGACCAGTACAAGCCAGACCTAGTTATCGTAGACTACCTGCAACTTATGTCGCCTAACCAGAAGTCAGACAACGAGACGGTACGCATGAAGAACCTATCTCGTGAACTAAAACTTATGGCTATTAGTGAAGAGATTCCAATTATTGCCATCTCGTCTGCAACACCTGACGATGTTACTAAGTTAGACACTGTTCCTACTTTGGGACAAACTGCTTGGTCACGCCAGATTGCCTACGATGCTGACTGGGTGTTAGCACTTGGTCGTGCCACCAACAGCGATATTCTTGAATGTGTCTTCCGTAAGAACCGTAATGGCTTTATGGGTGAATTCCTAGTCCAAGTTGATTTTGATAAGGGCTGGTACAAATACAAGGATTATGAAGATAACTAGTTATAATAGAGTGTGGAACAAATACATCACAAGTCTATTAAAACTTTTAAACTTGATGGTATCATCAAGCAGGATTCAGCCATTGGCAGATTAAGAGTTGAAGTAGCAAGACTAAAAATTGAAGAGATGCGTGAGTTGGGGTATGTGCCAAGGCTTGACATAGACCCAAACTTTACGATACAATATAACCACACAAAAGATTATTACGAGTTTACATTAACAATATATGGAACATATGTAGGAAAGAAGAGAGCACAATGCACACAGGGAGTAGACGGAACATCACTAGTTCCTATTCAAAAGAACAAGTTAAAAGAGTTATCACTGGGTCAGGAATCGAAATTGAATCAGAAGTAGATTCTGACTACATCATCTTCTGCCCATTCCACAACAACTATCGTTCCCCTGCTGGCGAAGTTGACAAGTCTTCTGGCTACTTCTTTTGCTTTTCTTGCCAGCACGTTTGTGACTTAACAGCCCTAGTAATGCACACATCTGGTCGCACCTACTTTGAAGCGGTACGGTTCATTAAGTCCAAAGAAACACAGACTGACCTAGAGTACCAAATTAATCAAGTATTGGTAAATAAGCCTGATTATATTGCTTATGATGATACTCAGATTACTAGGCTAAACGAACAGGCACTTGGCTCTGACCGTGCCATGAAATACTACTCAAATAGGCTCATAACAGCCGATTCTGTACGCAAATTCGCTTTGGGGTACTCAGAGAAGCAAGATATGGTTACAGTCCCTGTAGCGTCCCCTGAAGGCGTTTCTGTAGGGTTTGTGGGACGGTCCATAGAAGGCAAAGAGTTTAAGAATACCCCTGGCTTACCAAAAGCCAAAGTTTTATTCAACCTACATCGTGTAAAGACTTCTAGTAAAGTCTATGTAGTTGAATCATCATTTGATGCTATCCGCTTAGACCAATGTGGGTTTCCAGCGGTAGCCACTTTGGGTGCAAACGTATCCAACTTCCAGATAGACCTACTTCAGAAATACTTCAACAATATTTATATTATTGCTGATAATGACGAGGCTGGCGGTAACATGAAAGACAAGATAATTGAAAAACTTGGCTCTCGTGTAACCGTAATTAAAATAGATAAACAATACAAGGATATTGGCGATATGCCAGATGCGGAGATAAGAAATATCGAAGAAACATTTGACAAAACCATCGCTGGTATGCTAAACTAATATACCGCTAAAAAACATAAGGAGAATATTATGAGCGTAATCAAAGGGCTAAAAGATATCAATGCAATTCTTGATAAGCCAAAGTACGAAAACAATGGTCAGAAAGTTCGTTGGGTCAAGTTGGCTGACGGACAGTCTGCAAAGATTCGTTTTGTTGAGGAACTTGACAGCGATTCTGCAAACTTCAGCGAGGACCGTGGACTATCTGTGGTAATCGCAGAACACACCAATCCAAAGGACTACAAGCGTAAGGCAGCCTGTACAATTGACTCTGAGGGTCGTTGCTACGGTTGTGAAATGGCTCGCAAAGAACCAAAGGGTGGTTGGCGTTCACGCCTTCGTTGGTACGGAAACGTAATCATCGATGATGGCACAGAAGCACCTTACGTTGCTGTCTGGTCACAGGGCATTTCAAAGCAGTCTGCATTCAACACAATTCGTGAGTATGCAATTGAGACTGGCTCTATCTCAAACCTTGAGTGGAAGATGAAGCGTAACGGTCAGGGAACTGAAACCAGTTACACCTTGCTTCCAACCAAGCCAGATTCAGAGCCTTTCAAGTGGGGAGACCTTGAGTCGTTTGACCTTGAAAAGGTTGTTCGTGAGGTTCCTTACGCAGAGCAGGAGAACTTCTACTTTGGGTTCGATGCTCCATCAGTTACATCGTCAAACATTGACTGGTAACAACTAGACTGTGGGGGTAGGTGAGTAAGTCCCTGCCCCCACTTTTCTATTTGACAAAACATCCACAATGCTTTATACTGTTAATACAAACACAACTACTAACAAAGGAAATGAATGAGCAGTTACGCTCCACTTCACGTTCACACACACTATTCACTATTTGATGGAATTGCTACACCACAAGAGTACGTTCAACGTGCCGTTTCGGTTGGCATGACTTCCATAGCAATCACAGACCACGGTTCACTATCTGGACATCGTGAAATGTATCGTGCTGCTAAAGAAGCAGGTATCAAACCTATTCTTGGAATCGAAGGGTACATCTGTAAAGACCGCTTCGACCACGAAGACAAGAAAGAAAAGAACGACCTACTAGACCTAAACTATAACCACTTAATCATTCTTGCCAAGAATGCTAAAGGTTTAGAGAACCTAAATAAACTTAATGAGATTGCCTGGACTGAAGGTTTCTTCAAGAAGCCACGCATTGACTGGGACGTTCTTGCCAAGTACAAAGAAGGTCTAGTAATTACATCAGGCTGTTTGTCTGGATATCTTGCTAAGGCTATTGAGGCTGACAATCTTGCTGCTGCAAAAGAGCACATGGCTTGGGCTAAAGAAACCTTTGGTGATGACTATTACATTGAGGTAATGCCACACAACCCTGCAGAAGTAAACAAGACACTACTTCAACTTGCGGATGAATTTAATATCAAGCCTGTCATTACTCCAGACTGCCACCACGCAGACACATCACAGCGTGAGATTCAGGAACTTAAACTAATCCTAAACTCATACTCAAATAAGACTGAGAAAGATGTTACATTTGCTGGTAGCCAAAAGTATGACAATCTTATGGATAAACTGGACTACCTGTATGGTGCAGAACGTCAAATGTCATTTAAGAACTTTGAGATTCACCTACTGTCTGACGAAGAAATGCGTAATGCTATGCTTGCTCAGGGTATTGACCGTGAAGACATGTATCAAAACAGCAAGGACATTGCTGACCAGATTGAAGATTATGAAATTCAAGATTACCTAGACTTGCTACCTGCACAGTATCAAGACCCAGACAAGGAACTCTACGAACTTGCAATTGAAGGACTAAAGGCTCGTGGTTTGGCAGACAAGCAAGAATATCTTGACCGCCTTACTGAAGAACTAACTATTATTAAAGATAAAAAGTTTGGTCCTTACTTCCTAGTTGTTCGCAACATGATTAACTGGGCTAAGAAAGAAGGCATCATGGTAGGACCAGGACGTGGTTCGTCTGCTGGTTCGCTACTCTGCTATACTCTTGGCATTACAGACATTGACCCACTGGTTCATGGTCTTCTGTTCTTCCGCTTTATTAACCCAGAGCGTAACGACTTCCCAGATATCGATACAGATATTCAGGACTCAAGACGTGAAGAAGTAAAAGATTACTTGGTACGTCAGTATCGTCACGTTGCTTCGATTGCCACGTTCCTTGAGTTTAAGGGCAAGGGTATGGTGCGTGATATCGCTCGTGTGCTAAACATTCCACTACCAGATGTAAACAAAGTGCTTAAACTTGTTGATGACTGGGATGACTATCTAAACTCAAAGCAAACTGCAGAGTTCCGTGAAAAGTATCCAGAGATTGAACTTTACGGAGAGCAGTTGCGTGGTCGTATTCGTGGTACTGGTATTCACGCTGCTGGTGTTGTAACTTCTAAAGAGCCTATCTTTAAGTTTGCTCCACTAGAAACACGCACAGCCCCAGGTACAAAAGAACGAATCCCTGTAGTGGCAGTAGACATGGAAGAAGCAGAGCGTATTGGTCTAATTAAGATTGATGCTTTGGGTCTAAAGACCCTATCTGTTATTCAGGATACGCTTGCAATTATTGAAGAGCGTTCTGGTGAAAATATTGACTTACACAAGATTGACATGGAAGACAAAAAGGTTTATGCAATGCTCTCTGACGGATACACTAAAGGTGTATTCCAATGTGAAGCCACACCATACACCAACCTGCTAGTCAAGATGGGTGTCAAGAACTTTGCAGAACTTGCTGCCTCTAACGCTCTTGTCCGTCCAGGTGCTATGAACACCATTGGTAAGGACTACATTGCTCGTAAGCACGGTAAACAGAACCTAGACTATAAGCACCAAGTTTTAAAAGCATTTACACAAGAGACTTATGGATGTATTCTGTATCAGGAACAGGTTATGCTTGCGTGTACAGAACTTGGCGGTATGACAATGGCTGAGGCTGACAAGGTTCGTAAGATTATTGGTAAGAAGAAAGATGCCAAGGAGTTCAAGCAATTCCAAGACAAGTTTGTTACTGGTGCATCACGCTTCTTGTCACCTAACATGGCAGAAGACCTGTGGCACGACTTTGAGGCTCACGCTGGATACTCATTTAACAAGTCTCACGCTGTTGCCTATTCAACTGTTTCTTATTGGACAGCATGGCTTAAGTATTACTATCCACTAGAGTTTATGTTTGCATTGCTCAAGAACGAGAGCGATAAGGATGCTCGCACAGAGTATCTAATTGAGGCAAAGCGTATGGGTATTCCTATTCGCCTACCACACATCAACG
>Ga0222712_10001213_pt1 | contig 32740 bp, 27 predicted proteins | sample C33_657DmetaG_FD_165043 | JGI IMG/M metagenome (GOLD analysis project Ga0222712, IMG submission 165043) | Estuarine water microbial communities from San Francisco Bay, California, United States - C33_657D | ecosystem: Environmental > Aquatic > Marine > Unclassified | place: USA: California...
GCGGCTCCCACGACTCATAGCCCCGCTGGTGCCCTTGAATGGCCCCGCTGCAACGCCGCTGCGCCCCAAATGTGGGAGCGCCGCCCTCGGCGCGATGCAGCCGAGTTAAGCACCCAGCACCCCCATCAAAGGCCCCATCGCCGCGAGGGCGCGGCTCCCACGACTCATAGCCCCTCTGGCGCACTTGAATGGCCCCATTGCAACGCCGCTGCGCCCCAAATGTGGGAGCGCCGCCCTCGGCGCGATGCGGCCGAGTTAAGCACCCAGCACCCCCATCGAAGGCCTCATCGCCGCGAGGGCGCGGCTCCCACGACTCATAGCCCCGCTGGTGCCCTTGAATGGCCCCGCTGCAACGCCGCTGCGCCCCAAATGTGGGAGCGCCGCCCTCGGCGCGATGCAGCCGAGTTAAGCACCCAGCACCCCCATCGAAGGCCCCATCGCCGCGAGGGCGCGGCTCCCACGACTCATCGACCGATGTGCGGTATTCGAGCGCCTCATCGCCGCGAGGGCGCGGCTCCCACAAACATGGCGATGGCCAGCGCCACCGAAAGTACTCGGAGTTACCTATGAGCCAACCGATTCAATCTGACGCCCTGGCTGACCTGCGCGTGAAAATCGACGCCCTGGACAAGCAGCTGCTGCAATTGCTCAACGACCGCGCCAAAGTGGCCGAGCAGGTCGGTGAGATCAAGCGGGCCGAGGGTTCGCCCTTTTTCCGACCCGACCGGGTGGCGCAGGTGATTGCCAAGATCACGCAGGCCAACCCTGGGCCGCTGCACGCCGAACATGTGACGGCCATCTGGCGCGAGATCATGTCGGCCTGCCTGGCCCTCGAGGCGCCGCAGCGGGTGGCAGGGCTGGGGCCCCAGGGCACCTTCTGCGAAGAGGCGGCGATTCAATTTTTTGGCAGTGCTTCGAGCCTGATTTACTGCGCCAGCTTCGACGAGGTCTTCCACGCCACCGCCGCCGGCTCGGCGCACTTTGGCGTGGTGGGCATGGAAAACTCCACCGAAGGCGTGGTCGCTCGCTCGCTAGATTTATTCCTGCGCTCGCCGGTGCAGGTGGTCGGCGAGGTCAGCTTGATGGTGCGCCACAACCTGCTGCGCCAAAGCGATACGCTTGAAGGCATTGAGGTGGTAATGGCGCATCCGCAGGCACTGGCTCAGTGCCAGGGCTGGCTCAGCCAGCATCTGCCCCAGGCCGAGCGACGCGCGGTGTCGAGCAATGCCGAAGGCGCGCGCTTGGCCGCCAGCAACCCGGCCTGGGCAGGCATAGCCAGTGAACGGGCGGGCGGTCAGTTTGGCCTGTACACCGTGCGCCACGCGATTCAGGACGAGGCCCACAACCGCACCCGCTTTGCCGTCATCTGCCTGCCTGAGACTCTGGCCACGCCGCCGGCTTCAGGCCGCGACTGCACCAGCCTGGTGGTATCAGTGCCCAACCGGCCCGGTGCTGTGCACGACCTCTTGGTACCGCTCAAGCAAAACGGTGTGTCCATGACGCGCTTTGAGTCGCGTCCGGCCAAGTCGGGGCAGTGGGAGTACTACTTCTACATTGACATCGAAGGCCATATCAGCCAGCCGCATGTGGCTGCCGCGCTGAACGATCTCAAGCAGCTGTGCGCCTTCTACAAGGTGCTGGGCTCCTACCCCGTTTCTGACTGAGGCCGGTGCCGTGTTTAAAAAACTGGCCTTGATCGGCTGCGGCCTCATGGGCGGGTCCTTCGCCCTGGCTGCGCGCCAAGCCAAATGGGTCGGCTCGGTCTGCGGCTACAGCCGCTCGCCGGCAAGCGCCCAGAAGGCCATGGAGTTGGGCATCGTGGATGCGGTGGCCGCCTCCGCCGCCGACTGCGTGCGCGGCGCCGACCTGGTGCTGCTGGCCGTGCCGGTGGCCTCGACCCAGGCCACACTGAGCAGCCTGCTGCCCGAGCTGGACCCGCAGGCGCTGGTGATGGATGTGGGCTCGACCAAGGCCGATGTGGTGCGGGCGGCCGAGCAAGCCCTGGGCGAACGCATCACGCAGTTCATGCCGGCTCACCCGATTTGCGGCAAGGAAGTGGCAGGCATAGAGCACGCCGACGCGAAGCTCTACGCGGGTCAGCAGGTGATCCTCACGCCCTTGCCTGTGCACAGTGCAGCGCAGATCGAGCGGGCCCGCGCCTTATGGGCCGCGCTGGGCTGCCAGGTCAAGACCTTAGAGCCGCAGCTGCACGACGAGGCGCTGGCAGCGGTCAGCCACTTCCCGCACCTCTTGGCCTTTGCCTTTATGGACAGCCTGATGCAGCAAGCCGACGGCGAGCGCTACCTGGCACTGGCCGGCCCCGGCTTTCGCGACAGCACCCGCATTGCCGCCGGCGACCCCGACCTGTGGGCTGACGCTTTGCTGGCCAATGCCACACAAGTGATCGCGCAATCGCAGCGCCTGCAGCAGAGCCTGCATGCCCTGGAAGAGCTGCTCCATCACGGCGACCGCGCCGCCTTGCGTCAGGCCATAGAACAAGTGAGCCAAAGGCGCAGCGCCTGGCGCATGGGCCAGGGCTGAGCGGCCCTTGAGCCCGAACACGACATTCCCGCACCGACATGTATCAGATCGAACACCTCGACCTTCCCGCCCTGCAAAGCGCCAGCGGCAGCGTGCGGCTGCCGGGCTCCAAAAGCATTTCCAACCGGGTGCTGCTGCTGGCGGCGCTGAGCGCGGGCGAGACGGTGGTGCACGACCTGCTGGCCTCGGACGACACCGCGGTCATGCTGGCGGCGCTCAAGCAACTGGGTTGTGTGGTCGAGCAGACCGGCCATACCGCGCTCATCACGGGTCTGGGCGGACAGTTGCGCCAGCGCAGCGCCAAGCTGTTTTTAGGCAACGCCGGTACCGCGATGCGGCCGCTGACCGCAGCGCTGGCGCTGATGGGCGGCGACTTTGAACTCTCGGGCGTGCCGCGCATGCATGAGCGGCCGATTGGCGATCTGGTCGATGCGCTGCGCCAGCTCGGCTGTGCCATCGACTACCTGGGTCAAGACGGCTACCCGCCCCTGCGCCTGCGGCCCGAGCAGCGCCTCAAGCTCGACGCGCCGATACAGGTACGCGGCGATGTCTCCAGCCAGTTCCTCACCGCCCTGCTGATGGCGCTGCCCTTGGTGGCCGAGCGCGATATCGTGATTGAAGTGGTGGGCGAGTTGATCTCGCGGCCCTACATCGAGATCACGCTCAAGCTGCTTGAGCGCTTTGGCATTGCGGTGCGGCGCGAAGGCTGGCAGCGCTTCACGATTGCCGCCGGCAGCCGCTACCAATCACCCGGTGAGATTTATGTAGAGGGCGATGCCTCCTCGGCCAGCTATTTTGTGGCGCTGGGCGCGCTGGCCGCACAGCCGGGTCAGGGCATCACCATCCTGGGACTGGGCAGCAGTTCCATCCAGGGCGACATCCGCTTTGTGGAGGCAGCCCAGGCCATGGGCGCAGCGGTGGAGCTATCGCCCAACCAGATCCGCGTCAGCCGCGGTGCCTGGCCCCTCAAGGCCCTAGACCTCGACTGCAACCACATCCCCGACGCGGCCATGACGCTGGCGGTGATGGCCCTCTACGCTGACGGTAGGACCACGCTGCGCAACATCGCCAGCTGGCGGGTCAAGGAAACCGACCGTCTGAGCGCCATGGCCACCGAATTGCGCAAGCTTGGCGCCAGCGTCGAAGAAGGCAGCGACTACATTCAGATCAGCCCGCCGCAGCTCTGGCACTCAGCCTCGATCGCCACTTACGACGACCACCGCATGGCCATGTGCTTTTCGCTCGCCGCCTTCAACCCAGCGGGCCTGCCGGTGCGCATCGAAGAGCCGCACTGCGTGGCCAAGACTTTCCCCGACTACTTTGAAACCTTGTTCGCGGTGTCAAGCACAGCCGCCGAGCGCATTCCCGTGATCTGCATCGACGGCCCCACCGCTTCGGGCAAGGGCACGCTGGCTTCGCTGACCGCGCAGCGCCTGGGCTTTCACTACCTGGACTCGGGCGCGCTCTACCGGCTGACCGCACTGGCGGCGCAGCGCGCCGGCCTGAGCCTGGACCAGGGAGCCGAGGTCGCGCAACTGGCACGCCAGTTGCCCGTGCGCTTTGAGGGCGACCGGATTTTTCTGGACGGGCAAGACGTCAGCGAGGCCATCCGCACCGAAGAGGCGGGCATGGCGGCCTCGCAGGTCTCGGTACACCCACCGGTGCGCGATGCACTGACCGAGCTGCAACGCAGCTTTCGCCGCCTGCCCGGCCTGGTGGCCGACGGACGCGACATGGGCACCGTCATCTTCCCCGACGCGACGCTCAAGGTGTTTTTGACGGCCAGCGCCGGTCGCCGCGCCCAAAGACGCCATAAGCAACTGATTTCAAAAGGGATTTCGGTTACACTCGCGGCCATTGAATCGGATCTCAAGGCGCGCGATGCCCGCGATAAATTGCGCAGCGCCGCGCCCCTGAAGCCCGCTCAAGACGCCTTGCAACTGGACAACTCCGAGCTCTCGATCGAAGCCTCGATCGACCAGATGCTCGTCTGGTGGCAAGGCAAAAGGCCCCTCTGAGTCCTGTCGCACGTCCAGTGCATTGCTCAGCGGGTTCGTTAACCCTAGCCCGCGGCCCACAGCCGCAAAAACCGTCGTCGACAGTCAGTCATTCGTCCGCAGGAGCGCGGGCCGCCCGTTTGTCGCCGACTCAAGGAAATCTCATGTCTGAATCTTTTGCCGCCCTGTTTGAAGAATCGCTGCAGCGCTCTGAAATGCGCTCCGGTGAAGTGATCACCGCCGAAGTCGTGCGCATCGACCACAACCATGTGGTGGTCAACGCCGGCTTGAAGTCCGAGGCCTATGTGCCGATCGAGGAATTCAAGAGCGACCAAGGCGAGCTCGAAGTACAGGTCGGTGACTTCGTCTCCGTGGCCATTGACTCGGTCGAAAACGGCTTTGGCGATACCCTGCTTTCGCGCGATAAGGCCAAGCGCCTGGCCTCGTGGATGGCCCTGGAAAAAGCCCTGGAATCGGGCGACTTCGTCACCGGCCAGACCACGGGCAAGGTCAAGGGCGGCCTGACCGTGCTGGTCAACGGCATCCGCGCCTTCCTGCCAGGCTCGCTGATCGACACCCGTCCGATCAAGGACCTGACCCCCTACGAGAACAAGACCCTGGAGTTCAAGGTCATCAAGCTCGACCGCAAGCGCAACAACGTGGTGCTGTCGCGCCGCGCAGTGGTGGAAGCCTCGATGGGCGAAGAGCGCGCCAAGCTGATGGAAACCCTCAAAGAGGGTTCGGTGGTGCGCGGTGTGGTCAAGAACATCACCGAATACGGCGCTTTCGTGGACCTCGGCGGCATCGACGGTCTGCTGCACATCACCGACATGGCCTGGCGCCGTGTCCGCCACCCGAGCGAGGTGGTGCAGGCCGGTCAGGAAATTACCGCCAAGATCCTCAAGTTCGACACCGAGAAAAACCGCGTCTCGCTGGGTCTCAAGCAAATGGGCGACGATCCGTGGATGGGCGTATCGCGCCGCTACCCGCAGGCCACCCGCCTGTTCGGCAAGGTCACCAACATTGCCGACTACGGCGCCTTCGTCGAGCTCGAGCCCGGCATCGAAGGCCTGGTGCACGTCTCTGAAATGGACTGGACCAACAAGAACGTGGCCCCGAACAAGCTGGTGTCGCTGGGCGACGAGGTCGAGGTCATGGTGCTGGAGATCGACGAAGACAAGCGCCGCATCTCCCTGGGCATGAAGCAGTGCCGTGCCAACCCCTGGCAGGAATTTGCCCAAAACACCAAGCGCGGCGACCGCGTCAAGGGCCCGATCAAGTCCATCACCGACTTCGGCGTGTTCGTCGGCCTGGCCGCTGGCATCGACGGTCTGGTGCACCTGTCTGACCTGTCCTGGAACGAGCCCGGCGAGACCGCCGTGCGCAACTACAAAAAGGGCCAGGAAGTCGACGCCATCGTGCTGGCTGTGGACGTGGACCGCGAGCGCATCTCCCTGGGTATCAAGCAGCTCGACGGTGACCCGTTCTCGACCTTCGCAGCCGTCAACGACAAGGGCGCGATTGTCACCGGCAAGGTCAAGACCGTCGACGCCAAGGGCGCCGAGATCGACCTGGGCGAAGACATCATCGGCTACCTGCGCGCCAGCGAAATCTCGCGCGACCGCGTCGAAGATGCCCGCAATGTGCTCAAGGAAGGCGACGAAGTCACCGCTGTGGTGGTCAATGTGGATCGCAAGACCCGCAACATCCAGCTGTCGGTGCGCGCCAAGGACACGGCCGACCAGGCCGAGGCCATGGCCAGCCTGTCGCAAAACAGCGGCAACGCCGGCACCACCAGCCTGGGCGCCTTGCTGCGCGCCAAGCTCGACAGCGGCAGCAACAGCTGATCGCCGGCCACAGCCCGGCTGCGCCCGACTCCGGTCGGCGCGCCGGGCCGGCATTTGACCTCGCGCCATGACCCGCTCCGATATCGTCGAAGAACTCGCCAGCCGATTCCCCCAGCTCACCCACAGGGATGCTGAGGCGGCGGTCAGGGCCATCCTCGACGCGATAGGGCAGGCCATGGTGCGCGGCCATCGCATTGAGATACGCGGCTTTGGCAGCTTCACCATCAACCGCCGGCCACCCCGCATAGGCCGCAATCCCCGCTCAGGCGAGAGTGTGGCGATCCCTGAAAAGCGCGTGCCCCACTTCAAGCCAGGCAAAGCGCTGCGCGAAGCGGTCGACGAGCACACCGAAGCGCTCAAACAGCAAAGCCGCCAAAGCGCCTGATAGCCTGCCGCATCGCCGCGAGGGCGCGGCTCCCACAGACTTCGTTTCAGGCCTGCTCCCGCTGACTTTGTTCGACGCCTGCTAGGGTTTTTGTAGGAGCGTCGCCCTCGGCGCGATGAGGCTTTTGATCAAGCGCCGTATCGCCGCGAGGGCGCGGCTCCCACAGACTTTGTTTGAAGCCCCTGACGTTTTGTAGGAGCGTCGCCCTCGGCGCGACAAGGCTTTCGATCCAGCGCCGTATCGCCGCGAGGGCGCGGCTCCCACAGCCGTGGCCGCAGCCCAGCCCAACAAGGCGGCTGACTACAATTGAGACAACTCCAGAGGGCCCCGCGCTTGAAGTACCTCATGTGGCTGCTCAAGGCAGCCTTGTTTTTCACCCTGTTCGCCTTCGCTCTGAACAATCAGAACGTGGTGGCGGTGCATTTCTTTTTCGGTCAGCAGTGGCAAGCTCCTCTGGTGCTGGTGGTGCTGGCCGCCTTTGTGGCCGGCATGGCCCTGGGGGTGTTGTTCATGGTGCCGCGCTGGTGGCGCAGCCGCCAGGCGGCCCGCAAGTCCAGTACGGCCAGCCCTGCAGCGACCAGCCCAACCGCCAGCGACAACGCCGGCCCGCCTCATGGAATTTGATGTCACCGCCTTGCTGCTGGGCTTGCCGATTGCCTTTGCCCTGGGCTGGCTGGCCTCGCGCCTGGACCTGCACCAGATGCGGGTGGAAAACCGGCAGTCGCCCAAGGCCTACTTCCGTGGCTTGAACTTCCTGCTCAACGAGCAGCAGGACCAGGCCATCGACGCCTTCATCGAGGCGGTGCAAAACGACCCGGACACCTCCGAGCTGCATTTTGCGCTGGGCAATTTGTTTCGCCGACGCGGCGAGTACGACCGGGCGGTACGGGTGCATGAGCATTTGCTGGCGCGCGGCGACCTCAAGCAAAGCGAGCGCGACCGCGCCCAGCATGCGCTGGCGCTGGACTTTCTCAAAGCCGGCCTGCTCGACAGGGCCGAGGCTGCGCTGAGCAAACTCGAAGGCACTGCCTATGAGCAGGAAGCCCGGCTCGCGCGGCTGGCGATTTACGAGCGCTCGCGCGACTGGGCCCAGGCCAGCGCCGTGGCAGCCCGCTTGGATGACAGCAGCCACGGCAGCTTTGAGCCGCGGCAGGCGCACTATCTGTGCGAGCAGGCCCAAGCCAGCGTGGCAGCCGGTCAAACCGGGCCGGCCCTGGACCTGCTGAGCCAGGCCCGCAAGTTAGCCCCGCAGGCGCCCCGCCCCATCATTGAAAAGGCCAAGCTGCTGATGCAGCAAGGCCGCTCCGACGCAGCCTTGCAAACCCTGATGGAGCTGCGCCAGGCCGCGCCGCAAGCCCTGCCCCTGGCTGCGGCCTTGCTGGCCAAACTGGCGGTGCAGGCGGGCAAGCAGCAAGAAGTCAAAGACTGGCTGATCCAGGCGCAAGACGCCCAGCCCAGCATCGACCTGGTGCAGGCCATTGCAGAGCTTGAAAGCGACCCTGCCATCGCCCGCCAGTGGTTTGTGAGCCACCTGCAGCGCGAGCCCTCGCTGATCGCCGCCGGCAAGTGGCTGGCCAGCGAACGTTTTGCGGAGCCGCAAAACCAGGAGGTGGTGCAGCGCGCCATTGACCGCGCCAGCGGCCCCCTGATGCGCTACCGCTGCGCTGCCTGCGGCTTTGAAGCCAAGCAGCATTTTTGGCACTGCCCGGGCTGCCAGGCCTGGGACAGCTACCCCGCCCGCCGCATCGAAGAGCTCTGAACCGCATGACCCCCAGCTTTGAACAGATCAGCCAGGCCCGCGTGTTGGTGGTGGGCGACGTCATGCTCGACCGCTACTGGTACGGCCCAGTCGACCGCATCTCGCCCGAAGCACCGGTGCCGGTGGTACGGGTCACCAAGCAGGAGGAGCGGCTGGGCGGCGCCGCCAATGTGGCCTACAACGTGGTCAGCCTGGGGGCGCAAGCCTCGCTGCTGAGCGTGGTCGGCGAGGACGAGGCCAGCCATCAGCTCGAGGCCCTGGTGGCCAAGACCGGCATCACGCCGCACTTCGGCCGCGACGCGCAACTAAGTACCACCGTCAAGCTGCGGGTCATTGGCAGGCAGCAGCAGTTGCTGCGCCTGGACTTTGAGAGCAGCCCCGAAAAAGAAGTGCTGGCCTCGCAGACCGCCGCCTTCGCGCAGTTGCACGGCCAGCACCAGGCCGTGCTGTTTTCCGATTACGGCAAGGGCGGGCTGGCCCACATCAGCACCATGATCGAGCAGGCCCGCAGCAGCGGCAAAGCGGTGCTGATCGACCCCAAGGGCTCGGACTATTCACGCTACCAAAAAGCCACTGTGATCACGCCCAACCGGGCCGAGCTTGAACAGGTCATCGGCCGCTGGGGCAGCGAAGCCGAGCTCATCCGCCAGGCGCAGGAGTTGCGCCAGCATCTGCAGTTGCAAGGTCTGTTGGTGACCCGCAGCGAAGAAGGCATGACGCTGTTCGACGAGCAAGGTCAACTGCATGTGCCAGCCCAGGCGCGCGAGGTGTTTGACGTGACCGGCGCGGGCGATACCGTGATCGCCACCCTGGCCGCCATGCTGGCGGCGGGCGCCAGCCTGCGCGAAGCGGTGCCTGTGGCCAACCGCGCTGGCGGCATTGTGGTGGGCAAGTTTGGCACCGCCACCGTCAGCTACCCCGAGCTGTTTGCAGCGCAGGAGAAACCTTTATGACCGTGGTCGTCACCGGCGCAGCCGGCTTCATAGGCAGCAACATCGTGCGCGGGCTCAATGCGCGCGGCATCAGCGAGATCATCGCGGTGGACGACCTGACCGAAGGCGATAAATTCCGTAACCTGGCCGATCTGCAAATCGCCGACTATGTGGACGCCGACGACTTTTATGAGCTCTTCGCCGAAGGCGCTTATGGGCCGGTCGAGGCTGTCTTCCATGAAGGCGCGTGCAGCGACACCATGGAGAGCAACGGCAAGTACATGATGGACAACAACTACAGCCTGTCCTGCGACTTGTTCCAGACCTGCCAGGAGCAGGGCGTGCGCCTGCTCTATGCCTCCTCGGCCGCCACCTATGGCGGCGCCAGCGAATTCCGCGAGAGCCCCGACTGCGAAAAGCCGCTCAATGTCTACGGCTACTCCAAGCTGCTGTTCGACCAACGCCTGCGCCGCGAAATCGGCGCTGATTTCTCACAGGCCAGCGCCCAGGTGGTCGGCTTTCGCTACTTCAACGTCTACGGCCCACGCGAGCAGCACAAGGGCCGCATGGCCAGCGTGGCCTTTCACCAGTACCACCAGTTCCTCAAGGAGGGCCGGGTCAAGCTGTTCGGCGCTTATGGCGGCTATACGGCCGGCGGCCAGATGCGCGACTTTGTCTTCATCGACGATGTGGTGGCGGTCAATCTCTGGTTCTTCGATCATCCGGAAAAAAGCGGCCTGTTCAACCTCGGCACCGGCCGCGCCCAGCCTTTCAACGACGTGGCCTTGAGCGTGGTGCAGACCTTGCAGCGCGGCACGACCGCACCGGCTAGCTTGGATGAAGCTTTGAAGGCCGGCTTGATCGAGTACATCGACTTCCCAGCCGCGCTGGTGGGCAAATACCAGTGCTACACCCAGGCCGACCTGGGCGCGCTGCGCCGCGCCGGTTGCGACCACCGTTTCGCCGACGTGGCCAGCGGCGTGACGCAGTACATGGACTGGCTACAAGCCCAGGGCTGAGGTGTTTTATGGCGGGCTTGCCACTGCTTGAGCGCAGCTGGTCGCAGCACTGTGATCAAGTGTCAGAACGCTTGATCCTCAGCACAGCCTGAGGCACATTGGTGGGCCGATCAACAGGCTCTGGGTACCGATATGCCTCTTTCTTTTTCTTGGATGGCCGCCGCCTTGTGCGCGCTGGCCTTGATGGCGCCGCTGGCGGTCATCGCTGAAGCGGTCGATGTGAACAGAGCCACCGAAGCCCAGCTCGACGGCGTACTCGGCCTGGGCCCGGCCACCACCCGCCTGATCTTGGCCGAGCGCGAAAAAGCCCTGTTCAAGAACTGGCAAGACCTGATCTCCCGCGTCAAAGGCCTGGGGCCCAAGGCTGCGGTCAAGCTCTCAGCCAACGGCTTGAACGTGGATGGCCAGCCCTATGAGCTGACACCGAAGAAGGGGAACTGAGAGCGGGCCAGCGGCACCTGTTTTATCCCATGCCCCTTCATCCCCTCCCCCTTTGGGGAGGGTTAGGGTGGGGGCAGCGCTGCCCTGCCTCGGCGCTGTCGTTTCATCAAGGCCCATGCCCTCACTCCTGCCCTCTCCCAAGGGGAGAGGGAGCAAGAAGGCTGCATCGCGCCGAGGCGGCGCTCCTACTCCCCGGTCAGACCTTCGGCGCACCCCACTCACACTCGACCAAACCCACCCCCACCCGGGGTCTGGATTTCAAAAACATCGCCCGGCTGCATCTGTACCTCGTCGATGTGCGCCAGCGTCTGTACCGAGCCGTCGACGCGCAGCACCCGGTTGATACCCACCGCGCCTGGCGAGCCGCCCGCAGCGCCGAAGGCCGGGTGGATGCGGCCGTTGGAGAGGATGGCGGCGGTCATGGGCTCTAAAAACTTGATCCGGCGTATGCCGCCGTCGCCGCCCTTGTAGCGCCCAGCGCCACCCGAGCCCTGGCGCAGGGCATAACTTTCGAGCCGGACCGGAAAGCGGAACTCGAGCACTTCGGGGTCGGTCATGCGTGAGTTTGTCATGTGGGTCTGCACCACCGAGGTGCCGTCAAAACCGCCGATCAACTCGCCATGCTCATCAAAGCGCCCGCCAGCAGCGCTACCCCCAGCGATGGTTTCGTAGTACTGGTAACGCTGATTGCCGAAGGTGAAGTTGTTCATGGTTGGCTGGCTGCCAGCCATCACGCCCAGCGCACCAAACAAGGCGTTGGTGATGCAGCTGGAGGTCTCCACATTACCCGCCACCACCGAAGCGGGCGGCAGCGGGTTGAGCATGGAGCCTTCGGCCACGATGATCTTCAGCGGCTTAAGGCAGCCGGCATTGAGCGGAATGTCGTCGTCAACCAGGGTGCGAAACACATAGAGCACCGCCGCCACACAGACCGCTTTCGGCGCATTGAAGTTGTTGCTGAGCTGATCGCTGGTGCCGGTGAAGTCAATCTCGGCGCTGCGCTCGTCCGCACGTACTCGCACCGCGACCTGAATCTGCGCGCCGTTGTCCAGCGGCAGGGTGAATTGCCCGTCCTTGAGGCGGGTGATGACGCGGCGCACCGACTCCTCGGCGTTGTCCTGCACATGCTTCATATAGGCCTGCACCACGTCCAGGCCAAACTGGTCGACCATGCGCCGCAGTTCCTGCACGCCTTTTTCATTGGCGGCGATCTGGGCCTTGAGGTCGGCCATGTTCTGCTGCGGGTTGCGGCTGGGGTAGGTACCGCTTTGCAGCAAAGCCACCATTTCTGTCTCGCGCAACTGACCCGCATGAACCAGCTTGAAATTGCGGATCTGCACGCCCTCTTCTTCGATGCGGGTCGAAAACGGCGGCATGGATCCGGGGGTGAGTCCACCCACATCGGCATGGTGGCCACGCGAGCCCACATAGAACACCGGCTGCTTAGACTCGTCCAGAAAGACCGGGGTGATCACCGTGACGTCGGGCAAATGGGTGCCACCGTGGTAGGGATCATTGAGCACGTAGACATCGCCGGGCTGCATGCGGCCGGCGTTTTCAAGAATCACCGTCTGTATGCTCTCGCCCATGGAGCCCAGGTGCACCGGCATGTGGGGTGCATTGGCAATCAGCTGGCCGGTGCTGTCAAACAGCGCGCATGAAAAGTCCAGCCGCTCCTTGATGTTGACCGAATACGCGGTGTTTTGCAGCTGCAAGCCCATCTGCTCGGCGATGTTCATGAACAGGTTGTTGAACACCTCGAGCAGCACCGGGTCGACGGTGGTGCCCAGCGCATAGCGCTGTTCGCGTGGCAGGCGGCGCTCCAGCAACAGGTGGTCGAGCGCGCTCAGGCATGCCAGCCACTCAGGCTCGATCACGGTGGTGGCGTTTTGCTCGGCGATGATGGCCGGGCCGGTGATCACATCGCCCGGGCGCAGATCTTCACGTACCACCAGCGCCGCCTCATGCCAGCGCCCGCCACTGTACATACGTACCGTGTCGCGGCGCGGCGCTTCGCGCTCGGGGTGCAGGGCATGACGGGCTTCCGCAGGCGCCTCGCCGGCGACCACCGCTTCCACCGACACCGCCTCCACCACCAGGCGCTTGCCCTGCATCAAAAACGCAAAGCGCTGGCGATAGGCCTGCTCGAAGGCGGCCTCAATCGCAAGCGCATCGCCGAAAGGCACCACCAGCGCTGAATCGGTGCCTTCGTAGCGCACATGCACCCGGCGATGCACCACGAGCCCCGCCTGGCTGACTTGCTGGCTGCGCAGGTCGGCCTCGGCCTGCTGCGCCAGCGCCTGCAGCTGTGCTTCCATCTGCGGCAAGGCCTGCTCATGCAGTGGCAGCTCCACCGCCTGCTCACGGATCAGGTTCTGATCGGCCAGGCCCATGCCATAGGCCGAGAGCACGCCAGCCAGCGGATGCACCAGCACCCGGCTCATGCCCAGGGCGTCGGCCACCAGGCAAGCATGCTGGCCGCCCGCGCCACCAAAGCATTGCAGGGTGTAGCCGGTGACGTCATAGCCGCGGGCCACCGATATTTTCTTGATCGCGTTGGCCATCTGCTGCACCGCGATGCGGACAAAGCCTTCGGCCACCTCCTCGGCGCTGCGGCCGGTCTGTGCGGCCAGCGTCTCGAATTGCGCACGCACAGGCTCTGCGCTCAGGGCCTCCTTGGCCTGCGGTCCGAACACCTTTGGGAAATAGGCCGGCTGAATTTTGCCCAGCATCACATTCGCATCGGTCACAGCCAGCGGACCGCCGCGCCGATAGCAGGCCGGCCCCGGATTGGCGCCGGCGCTTTGCGGCCCCACCCGAAAGCGGGCGCCGTCAAAAGCCAGGATGGAGCCGCCGCCGGCCGCCACGGTATGGATGCTCATCATCGGCGCACGCATGCGCACACCCGCGACCTGGGTTTCAAACTCACGCTCGAATTGACCGGCAAAGTGCGATACGTCGGTGGAGGTGCCGCCCATGTCAAAGCCGATCACCTTGTCGCAGCCGGCGAGCTCGGCGGTGCGGGCCATGCCCACGATGCCGCCGGCCGGGCCGGACAGAATGGCGTCCTTGCCGGCAAAAGCCTGCGCATCGGTCAGGCCGCCCGAGGACTGCATGAAAAACAGCTTGACGCCAGGCATCTCGGCAGCGACCTGGTCCACATAGCGCCGCAAAATCGGTGAGAGGTAGGCGTCGACCACGGTGGTGTCGCCGCGGCTGACCAGCTTCATCATGGGGCTGGTCTGGTGGCTGGCGCTGACCTGGGTAAAACCCAGCTCGCGCGCCAGCCGGGCCGCTGCCTGCTCGTGCGCGGTGTAGCGGTAACCGTGCATGAAGACGATGGCCACGCTGCGCAGACCGGCGTCATAAGCGGCCCACAGGCGCTCGCGCAGATGCGCCTCATCGAGCGGAGCAATCACATCGCCATGAGCGCCGACGCGCTCTTGTGCCTCAATCACCCGGGAGTAGAGCAGTTCGGGCAGCACGATCTGCCGGTCAAACAGGCGGGGGCGGTTCTGGTAGGCGATGCGCAGCGCATCGCGAAAGCCGCGGGTCGTCACCAGCAGTGTGGGCTCGCCCTTACGCTCGAGCAGGGCGTTGGTGGCCACGGTAGTCCCCATCTTGACGCATTCGACCTGCGTCGGCGTCACCGGCTCGCCCGCCTTCAATCCCAGCAAGTGGCGAATGCCAGCCACCGCCGCGTCGCGGTACTGCTCGGGGTTTTCGGACAACAGCTTGTGGGTGATCAAGCTGCCATCGGGGCGCTTGCCCACGATGTCGGTGAAGGTGCCGCCGCGGTCTATCCAGAACTGCCAGCGATGGGGGGTCAAGGGTGTGCTCATGGTCAGACTCACAGGGATGCGGCCGCACGCGCGGCCTGGTCGTACATGCCCGAAAGAACCCGCAGCAGGCGGGCAAGTTCGCCGATGTCGCGGTTCAGGCTGTCATCGGCCTTGAGCGCGCCGATCAGGCAAGACTCACGAATTTCGCGATAGCGCTCGACGTACTGCCGGCCGTCCTCGGTGGCGGCATAGGTGACCTCCTTGCCGTGCTTGTGAGAGGCGACCACGCCCAGGCCCTGTAACTTCTTGAGGGCGTAATTGACCAGGTGGGTGTCTTCAATATTCATAATGAAGCAGATGTCAGCCAACCGCTTGTCGCGCGCACGGTGGGTCACATGGTGGAGCACCAGCACGTCCAGCGGGGTGAGGTCCTTCAGGCCAGCCGCCGACATGCAATGGGTGACCCAGCGGTGAAAGGCATTGCCCGCAACGATGAGGCCAAATTCGAATTCGCTCATCTGGGCGCTGTCGGGCGAGACCAGATGCGCCGAAGACACGATGGGCTTGGAGGTGGACCGGTCGGCCGAAGTCTTGCGGGGCATGGCATTGAGTTCCTGAGGACGGCTCAGTCTACCTATAACACCAACAAATTACCAACAAAATGTCGGTAATTAGGGAAATTACCGATCCATCTTCCCATCCCCCAGGCCTACAGTGAGACCATCGCCCGGGTGCCCTGCACTTGCAGTCGCCAGGGCGCATACGCCGCGTTCGCCTACCCCACCCCTTCTAGGAGCAGTTGCCATGAAACGTCGTTCTTTCCACCTCACCCTGGCCGCTGGCGCCCTGGTCCTGAGCAGCGCTGCGCTGGCCCAAACCAAGTGGGACCTGCCAGCCGCCTACCCGGCCACCAACTTCCACACCGTCAACCTCAGCCAGTTTGCTGCCGACATCGACAAGGCCAGCGGCGGCAAACTCAAGATCACGGTGCACGCCAATGCCTCCCTGTTCAAGGCGCCCGAAATCAAGCGGGCGGTGCAAGGCGGGCAGGCGCAGGCCGGCGAGATTCTGCTGGCCAATTTCAGCAATGAGTGGCCGATTTACGCCGCCGACGGCCTGCCCTTCCTGGCCGACAGCTATGACGAGTCCATGAAGCTCTACCGCGCCCAGCGGCCGCTGCTGGAGAAAAAGCTCGCCGAGCAAGGCATGGTGCTGCTGTACTCGGTGGCCTGGCCACCGCAGGGCATCTACAGCAAGCGCCCGATCAACAGCGCGGCCGATCTCAAAGGCATCAAATGGCGCGCCTACAGCCCCTCAACCGCACGCATCGCCGAGCTGGTGGGCGCGCAGCCCGTGACCGTGCAGGCCGCCGAGTTCTCACAGGCGCTGGCCACCGGCGTGGTCGAGTCGACCATGACCTCCGGTGCCACCGGTGTGGACAGCAAACTCTTTGAGCATCTGAAGTTCTACTACGACGTCCAGGCCTGGCTGCCCAAGAACGCGGTGATTGCCAACAAGCGCGCCTTTGATGCACTGGACAAGCCCACGCAGGACGCGGTGCTCAAAGCCGCCGCCGATGCCGAGGCCCGCGGCTGGGCCGAATCCCGCAAGGTCAACACCAGCACCCTGGAAATCCTCAAGGCCAATGGCATGACCGTTGCCCCACCTTCGGCCCAGCTCAAGGCCGACATGCAGAAGGTAGGACAGACCATGCTCAAGGAGTGGCTGGACAAAGCCGGTGCCGAAGGCAAGGCCCTGGCCGACGCCTACAACCGTCCTTGAAACGCCATGCGCCGACTGCTTGACGCGATCTACGACGGCGCCGGTGCGCTGGCGGCCGCCTGCATGGTGGGCATGCTTGCCATGGTGCTGCTGTCCATCGTGGGGCGGGAGCTCAATTTCCATGTCCGTGGCACGGACGCCTACGCCGGCTACTTGATGGCCGGCGCAGGTTTTCTGGCGCTGGCGCACACGCTCAAACGCGGCGAGCACATCCGCGTGACGCTGCTGCTGCAGGCGGTCGGGCCGGGCGCGCGGCGCGCGCTGGAGCTCTGGAGCCTGCTGGCGGCCAGCTTGCTGGCTCTGGTCTCTGCCTTCTACAGCTGCCGGCTGGCCTGGCAGTCGCTGGCCTTCAATGACATCTCCACTTCCAATGACGCCACGCCGCTGTGGATTCCGCAGCTGTCCATGGCCCTGGGCACGGTGATTTTTGCCATCGCCTTCATCGACGAGCTGGTACTCGAGTGGCGGGGCCGGGTCAAGGCCGAACACGAGGAGCCGCTGCGCCATGAATGACATCGTCATCACCGTGCTGCTGGTCGGCACCTTGCTGTTGATCCTGGGCAGCGGGGTCTGGATCGGCCTCACGCTCTCGGGCGTGGCCTGGATCGGCATGCAGCTGTTTGCCAGCCGTCCTGCCGGCGACGCCATGGCTGTGACCATCTGGGGCTCATCGTCGAGCTGGACGCTGACTGCCTTGCCCCTCTTTGTCTGGATGGGTGAAATCCTCTACCGCACGCGGCTGAGCCAGGACATGTTCAAAGGTCTGGCACCCTGGCTGCAGGCCTTGCCGGGCCGACTTTTACACACCAACGTGGCCGGCTGCGCCATCTTTGCGGCCGTCTCGGGCTCCAGCGCCGCCACCTGCGCGACCATCGGAAAGATGACCCTGCCCGAGCTCAAAAAACGCGGCTATCCGGACGACATGGTCATCGGCACGCTGGCCGGCGCGGGCACGCTGGGTCTGTTGATTCCGCCATCCATCATCATGATCGTCTATGGCGTGGCCGCCGACGTGTCGATCGCCAAGCTGTTCATGGCAGGGGTGCTGCCCGGGCTGCTGTTGGCCGCCCTCTTCTCCGGCTACATCGTCTGGTGGGCGCTGCGCCACCCCGAGCAGGTGCCCCCGCGCGACGCGCCCATGCGCTTCATGCAGAAAATCCGCGCCTCGGGCAGCCTGATCCCGGTGGTGCTGCTGATTGCCGCAGTGCTGGGTTCCATTTACGCCGGTATTGCGACCGCCACCGAGGCCGCGGGCGTGGGCGTGGTGGGTGCTTTGGTGCTGTCGGCTGCGCAGGGCTCGATGAACTGGCAGACCTTCAAGGAATCACTGATGGGCGCCACGCGCCTGTATTGCATGATCGCGCTCATTCTGGCGGGCGCGGCCTTTCTCACCCTGGCCATGGGCTATATCGGTCTGCCACGCCACCTGGCCGAATGGATAGGCTCCCTGGGCCTGAGCCCCTTTGTGTTGATCCTGGCGCTGATGGCCTTCTTCATCCTGCTGGGCTGCTTCCTGGACGGCATCTCCATGGTGGTGCTGACCATGGGCGTGCTCATGCCCACGGTACAAAAGGCCGGCATCGACCCCATCTGGTTTGGCATCTTCGTGGTCTTTGTGGTGGAGATGGCGCAGATCACCCCGCCCGTGGGTTTCAACCTCTTCGTGCTGCAAGGCATGACCGGGCGGCAGCTGCCCTACATTGCCCGGGTGACGCTGCCCATGTTCTTTTTGATGATCGTCGCCGTGCTGCTGATCTGGTTTTTCCCAGGCATCGTCACCTGGCTGCCCGGACAAATGAAGCTGTGACCCTCCCCTTGGCCAGCATTGCCGCTGTCAGCATGGGCGCTGCCGTGGGCGCGCTGGCCCGCTGGCAACTCGGGCTGTGGCTCTCGGCCGGCGGGCTGATCCCCTGGGGCACGCTGGCCGCCAACCTGATCGGCGGCTATCTGGTCGGGGTGGCTGTTGGCGTCTTTAACGCCCTGCCCCAACTCGATCCAGCGTGGCGCCTGCTCTTGATCACCGGGTTTCTCGGCGGCCTGACCACCTTCTCCAGCTTTTCGGCCGAGGTGGTGGCTTTTCTCAATGAGGGCCGCTTGGCCCTGGCCCTGGGCACTGCCCTGGCCCATGTGACAGGCTCGCTGCTGCTGACGCTGGCTGGCTTAAAGACCGTGACCCTGGTTCTGGGCGCCTACAAGCCGCTGGCTTGAAAGCGCCCGCCCTTCAAGCGCTCTCGCGCACCCCGCAGACCAGCACGCCCGGGTCGTTGTGGACCACCGCGCGCTCATTCTTGGCGTGAGCCACCTGCATATCGCGCGGCAGCGTCACCCCGTTCTTGACCGCCAGCACCTCGGCCATGATGGACACCGCAATTTCGGCCGGGGTCTTGCTACCGATGTAGATGCCAATCGGGCCGCGCAGCCGCTGTATCTGCTCGGCGCTCATGTCAAAGTGCTCGACCATGCGCTGATGGCGCACATCGTTGTTGCGGCGCGAGCCGATGGCGCCCACGTAGAAAGCGTCGGTGTTCAAGGCCTCGAGCAGGGCCAGATCGTCGAGCTTGGGGTCGTGGGTGAGCGCAATCACGCAGCTGCGCCGGTCGGCGCGAAAGGCGGTAACCACATCGTCGGGCATCTGGCTGCTCAGTTCGACGCCCGGCACCGACCAGGCACCCCGGTATTCCTCGCGCGGGTCGCACACGGTCACCGCAAAGCCAGAGAACAGGGCCATGGTGGCCAGGTATTCGGTGAGCTGTCCGGCGCCGATGAGCAGCATGCGGTATTCGGGGCCGAAGGTATTGACCAGCTCGTGCTCGCCCAAGGCCAGTTCGGCCGGCATGGCGGTGGGGCTGAGCGTGACAGCGCCGTCGGACAGACGCACCGAACGCTGCATCAGCCGGCCGGCGCCGAGCGCGCTGACCAAGTCGGAGAGCAGCTGCGCTGAGGGATCAAACTCGAGCAGCAACTCGAGCGTGCCGCCGCAAGGCAGGCCAAAGCGGTGCGCCTCGTCAGCCGTCACACCGTATTTGATGAACTTGGGCGGACCCACCGGAATGGCCCGGCCGTCGCAAGCTTGGGCGGCACCTTTGTAGGCCTGGGTGTATTGGTAGATCAAGTCGTCTTCAATGCAGCCGCCCGAGACCGAGCCGACCACCGAGCCGTCTTCGCACAGCGCCATGATCGAGCCCACCGGCCGAGGCGATGAGCCCCAGGTGCGCACCACCGTGGCCATGAGGGCGCGCTTGCCGGCTGCGCGCCAGTCGCGCAGCGAACGCAGCACCATGACGTCGAGGTTTTCCATGGCCGACTCCTTCAGCGGCTAAGCCAGATCGTGCCGAGCAACACAACCATGAGCGCAGCGCCTGCAGCTGCCGCGAGCACGGCTGGCAGCAGCACCGAGGCGCTGGCCTGCGTCTGGGCAGGAACCGTGGCGGCGGGAGAGGCAGCCTCGCCAGGGCCATGGCGGCGCTGCATTTCCTCGTCAAAGCGACGAAAGAAATCTTCGGCCAACGAGCGCGCGGCGCCATCAATCAGGCGCTGACCCAGTTGCGCCACCTTGCCGCCTACGGAGGCGGTGACGCTGTAGGCGAGGTCACAGCCGCTGGCATTGGGGGTGAGGCTGACCTGCGCGCTGCCCTTGCCAAAGCCGGCTGGCCCGCCCTGCCCTTCAAAGCTGATGCGGTAACTGGCCGGCGGCACGATGTCGCTCAGGCTGATGTGACCCTTGAACTTGGCCGAGACCGGGCCGATGCGTAGCGCCATGCCGATGTCGTATTCATTCTCGGCAGTGGCCTCGACCTTGTCGCAACCTGGAATGCACAGCTTGAGGACCTCGGGGTCATTCAAGGCCTGCCAGGCCTGCTGCTGTGTCACGCCCAGTGCGCGGGTGGCTTGCATCTCCATGATGGATCGTCCTTGGGTTGTAGCGGTAAAGGGGAAAGCTTCGATTTTGCAACAGCATCGCTGACTTGGGCTGCATCAAGAGCGCAATAGCCTCGCCAGGTTGTCGGCAAGATCTTTCAAACGACTCAAATTGTGAACTGCGAGCATGGCATCAGCCTGCGCATGCAGCACGGCAGCGCCGCGGGCCAACGGCGCATAGCCGTCAAAGCGCATCAGGGGATTGAGCCAGAGCAGGCGCCGGCTGTGCAGCCTGAGCCACTGCAGCTGCTCCTTGAGCAGCTCGGGCTCGCCGGTGTCCAGGCCATCGGTGATCAGCAGCACGACGGTGCGCCGGCCGATCAGGCGGCGGGCATGCTGCTGGCGCAGCTGCAAGAGGCTCTGGCCCAGCCGGGTGCCGCAGGCGAAATCGGCGATCAGGGCATTGGTCTGCGCCAACATGGCGTCGGTATCGGACAGGGCAAAGGCTGAGCGCAGGTCGGTCAGATCCATGCCGAAGGCCATCACATCGCGCCGCCGCTGGCCCCGGGTGGCCGCATGCAAAAAAGCCAGCAGCAGGCGGGCGTAGCGCTCCATGGAGCCCGATACATCGACCAACACCATCAGCGGCAGCGCAATGCTTCGGCGCTGCAGGCGAGGCAACTCCAGCACTTCGCCGCCGTGACGCGCAGCGCGCTGCATCACGCCGGGCCAATGCGGCCGTGCGCCGCGCCAGCCCGGTCGGGTGCGCCGCGAGGGTAGCTCAGGCAAAGGCAGGGCAATGTCACGGGCCAGGCGCTCGACCAGGGCATATTCGTCGGCCGACAGGCTGTTGAAGTCAGCATGGCGCAGGCGCTGCAAGTCGCTGGCCGTCATGGTCGCGTCGAATTCAAACTCGCGGTCTTTGCCCTGAGGCTGAGCCAGGGGCTGGGCCGGCTTGGGAGCTTGCAGGGCATCGCGCACCCGCGCGCGCCGCCGATCGGGCTCAGCCCGGCCCTCGGCGGTCGGCAGCAGCTGGGCCAGCAGCTTGTGCGCCATCTTCGGGTCGCGAAAAAAGGCGTCAAACAGTTCGCGAAAGACCGCTCTGTCCTGCTCGCGCCCCACCAGCACCGTCTCCAGCGCCGCCGCCAGATCTTCGCGCTGGCCAATGTCGATCAGCAAGGCCGCTTGCTGCGCCAGCGCGATGCGGCTGGCATCGACCGGCACGCCGGCACGCCGTAGGGCGCGCCCGAAGGCGCTCAGATTGCCGGCCAGCCGGCCAGAGCGGGCATCACCGAGTTGCACGATGGGTCCTGGGGTTCATCAGGCGCAAGTCACAGAACAAAGCCCGTATCGCGCCGGGGCGGCGCTCCCACAAATTCATGACAGGGCTCGACCAAGACCCCCACAAATTCACGTCAGGCCTCGACCAAGACTGTGGGAGCTGCGCCCTCGCAGCGATGGGGCGCTCCATCGAGCACCAGGGCTGAAACGAAGGCCGCATCGCGCCGAGGCGGCGCTCCCACAAATTCATGTCAGGGCTCGACCAAGACTGCCACAAATTCATGTCAGGCCTCGACCAAGACTGTGGGAGCTGCGCCCTCGCAGCGATGGGGCGCTCCATCGAGCACCAGGGCTGAAACGAAGCCCGCATCGCGCCGAGGCGGCGCTCCCACACAGGCCGATTCTTGCAACCGAGCCCTGCGCAACACAGGTGCTCATGGGGCATCCTGAGCCTGCAAGATCTCACCGGCCAGATCGCTGCTCAGGGCGGCTACATCTTCGCGCTGCTTGAACAGGATGCCGGCGGTATCGCTGGCCACTTCGGGATCGATCGACAGGGTGTCGAGGGCCACCAGGGCCTTGGCCCATTCCACGCTCTCGGCAATGCCTGGCGCGCGCTGGAAAGCGTCCTTGAAGGGCGCTTGCCGCAGGCGGCCCACGAACTGTGCGACTTGCTCGGTCAGCTGCCCGCTGGCCTGCGGCACCTGGGCGCGCACAATAGCCAGCTCGCGCTCGCGGTCGGGATAGTCCAGCCAGTGGTACAGGCAACGCCGCTTGACCGCATCATTGAGCTCGCGGGTGCGGTTGCTGGTCAGGATGGTGACCGGCGCGACAGCGGCGCTGATGGTGCCCAACTCCGGAATGCTGACCTGGTACTCGCCCAGGTATTCCAGGAGAAAGGCCTCGAAAGGCTCGTCGGCGCGATCGACCTCATCGATCAGCAGAACCGCGCCTGGCTCGGGTGCCTGCAGCGCCTGCAGCAGGGGCCGGCGGATCAGGTAGTGGCCGGTATAGACCTCGCGTTCGAGCTCGCCGATCTGCGCCTTGCCCTCGGCCGCACGCATGTGCAGCAGCTGGGCCGCATAGTTCCACTCATAAAGCGCCTCGCGCTGCTCCAGGCCGTCATAGCACTGCAAGCGGATGAGCGCACGCTGCAAGGCCACAGCCAGGGCCTTGGCCAGTTCAGTCTTGCCAACGCCGGGCTCGCCTTCGAGCAACAGCGGTCGGCCCAGGCGCAGCGCCAAAAACACAGCCGTGGCCAGCCGCCGGTCCGCAAAATAACCGGCCTGCTGCAAAGCTTGGCTGAGCGCGTCAATCGTGGGGAAAGTGGGAGGCGTCATGGTTCGATTGTGTACGAGCACCGGGCGCAGAACAAACAGGTCAGGGGCATCTGCCCGCTACGCCATCAAGCAAACCACAGCAAAACACGCGCCCATGAAAAAAGCCCGCTCGCGGCAGGCTTTTCAGACACCCAACCCCACCTGGGGACCGGGTACTGCGGTGGAGAAAGCTTTATGCCTTCTTAACGTAGGCCGTGCACCAGCCGGCGGCTGCCACTTGCTTGCCCGGGAAGATGGAACATGGGCCCGACTTGGAGCCTGCTGCACCGGTGTAGAGCTGGCAGTTGCTGCATTTTTGAGCAGCTGCGTGCTTGGGAAACTTCTTGGCATCAACCTTGGTCGAGTCGGCTGCGTAGCCCAGGGAGACGGCTTGCGCGTCCTTTTCGTTGACCATGGCCTGAGCCGATGCAGAAGCAGCAGCAGCCAAGGCGGTGCCACCTGCGGCCACTTGCATCATGAACACGCGGCGGTTTGTCGATTTCATAGGGGTCCTGTCAGAGTAGTTGCGAATGGCCCGCATGCTAGCACTGCCGTATTACCCGACCACAATAGTCATGGATAGCGCTCGGGTATCCGCCCCGAAGGGCTGCAGCCCAAGCACGCGGCTTGAGACCGGGCCTGGGGCTATCATGCGCCACCATGGAACCTGCCGCCCGGACTGCCTTTCGACCCCTTTTAAGCGGCAGCACCGTGCTTGTTGATACAGCTGCGGGTCCGGTGGCAGTGCACACCGCAGGTTCAGGCCCCCCGCTGCTGCTGGTGCACAGCGTCAATGCGGCCGCATCGGCTGCCGAGCTGCGGCCCCTGCACGAGCACTATGCGAAAACCCACACCGTGTTTTCGCCCGATCTGCCGGGTTACGGCGCCACAGCCCGGCCTGACAGACTCTACACACCGCGCCTGATGACCGATGCCCTGCACGGCGTGGCCCGGCATATTCGCAGCCAATTCGCAAACCAGGCGATCGACGCCCTGGCGCTGTCGCTGTCCTGTGAATTCCTCGCCAGAGCGGCCCGTGAAGCACAAGGTGACTACCGCAGCCTGGCCCTGGTCAGCCCCACCGGCCTGAGCGGCAGCCGCCCCCGTCGCGGGCCGGCCGGCAGCACCGCGGCCATGCCGCGGCTTCACCGTGCACTGAAGTGGTTCGGGCCCGGACTGTTTGCGCTGCTGACCCGCCCTCAGGTGATCCGCTTTTTTCTGCGCAAGACCTGGGGCGGACCCACGATTGACCAACAGATGTTTGAGGAAGCGGTGGCCACCGCAAGGGTGAGCGGTGCCGAACACGCACCGCTGAGTTTTCTGTCGGGCGCCCTGTTTAGCAAAGATATCTTCAGCATCTACGAGAGCCTGAGCCTGCCTGTGTGGATGTGCCACGGCGTGCGCGGTGACTTTACCGACTACCGCCAAAAAGCCATGCTGGAAGGACGGTCGAACTGGCAGATGAAGGTGTTTCCCACAGGCGCGCTGCCGCACTTCGAATGCCTGAGCGAGTTCTGCGCTGCGTTCGATGAGCACCTGGCTGCCAGCAGAGCACCAGCAGCCAGGCCATTGCCGCCACAGTAAGCGCAGCTACCGCTCGCGCCGCAGTCGCACAAGCCCCAACATGGAGTAAGCCTTGAAGATCACCACCTGGAATGTCAACTCGCTGGGCGTTCGCCTGCCGCAAGTTCTGGACTGGCTGGCCAGCAACCCAGTGGATGTGCTGTGCCTGCAAGAACTCAAGTTGACCGAGGACAAATTTCCGCTGCAGGCCATGCAGGAAGCCGGCTACCCCTACTGCGCAGTTTTCGGGCAGAAGACCTACAACGGCGTAGCCATCCTCAGCCGCCACCCTCTGGATGAAGTGCAGCGCAACATAGCTGGTTTTGAAGACGAGCAGGCCCGGGTGCTGGGCGTCACGGTGCATGGGCCCGGTGGTGCGCTGCGCGTGGTCAACGGCTACTTCGTTAATGGCCAGGAGCCCGGCAGCGAAAAATTCGCTTACAAGATGCGCTGGCTCGAAGGTCTGCGGCAGTGGCTGAGCGCAGAGATCGCACTGCCCCGCCCGCTGGTACTGGTGGGCGACTTCAACATCACCGCTGACGACCGCGACACCCATGACCCAGTTGGTCTGCGCGAAACCATACACCACACCACCGAAGAGCGGCAGGCCTTTGCGGGACTGCTGGGGCTGGGTTTGATCGACGCCTTCAGGATGTTCGAGCAGCCTGAAAAAAGCTACTCATGGTGGGACTACCGCGAGATGGCTTTTCGGCGCAACAAGGGCCTGCGCATCGACCACATCTTGGTGAGCCAGGCCCTCAAGGATAAAGTCAGCGCCTGCACCATAGACCGGCAGCCCCGCAAGAACGAGCGTCCCAGTGACCATGCGCCGGTGACGGTGGAGTTGGTGATTTAATCGCCCCATCGCGCCGAGGGCGGCGCTCCCACATATCAGTGCCAAGCCTCGGTCAAGAGTGTGGGAGCTGCGCCCTCGCAGCGATGCAGCGCCTGATCAACAGCCCCATCGCGCCGAGGGCGGCGCTCCCACATGGCCGCCATCGCGCCGAGGGCGGCGCTGCTGCCCGAGCTGGAAGCAGCCAGACCTCAATCAGTGCATTGAGGTGCAGCAAGGATTACTCGAGACCGAGTTCCTGAATCTTGCGGGTGATGGTGTTGCGGCCTATGCCGAGCTTGACCGCCGCCTCGATGCGCCGGCCGCGGGTGTTGGCCAGGGCGGTCTGAATCAGCTTGGATTCAAAGCGGCGAGTCAGCACATCCCACACATCGGTATTGCCCGCAGCCAGGAGCGAGAGCGCTTCTGCCTCCAGGCCTGTTTCCCAGCCACTGCCGACCGCAGCCACAGCCGACCAGGCGGTGGCCGCTGGCACGGCTGCGCCGCCCAGGCTGGACGCACCAAGGACCGGCGCAGGCACCACAATGGGCTCGGCCGATGCAGCAGAGGGCTGCAGGGGCAGAGGCTGCGCACCAGCTGCAGACAGCACCTCGGGCGGCAGGTCTTTAACCTCGACCACCTGGGCCGGCGCCATCACCGTCAGCCAGTGGCAGATGTTCTCGAGCTGACGCACATTGCCCGGAAAATCGAAATGCGCCAGGTGGGCCAGCGCAGCATCCGAAATGCGCTTGGGTTCGACCCCCAGTTGCTGCGCGCTTTGCTGCAGAAAGTGGCGGGTGAGCGCAGGCACATCCTCGCGCCGCTCGCGCAGTGCCGGCAGACGCAGCCTGATGACATTGAGCCGGTGAAACAGGTCCTCGCGGAACACGCCTTCCTTGACGCGTTGCTCCAGGTCCTGGTGAGTCGCGGCTATTACCCGCACATGGGCCTTGATGGCGCTGTGACCACCGACGCGATAAAAGTGCCCGTCTGACAGCACCCGCAGCAAGCGCGTCTGCAGGTCAAAGGGCATATCGCCGATCTCGTCGAGGAACAGGGTGCCGCCTTCGGCCTGCTCAAAGCGGCCGCGGCGCATGGTTTGCGCGCCCGTGAAGGCGCCACGCTCATGACCGAACAGCTCAGACTCGAGCAGTTCTTTGGGGATGGCCGCGGTATTGATGGCCACAAAGGGCCCAGACGCGCGATTGGAGTGCTTGTGCAGGGCACGCGCCACCAGTTCCTTGCCCGAGCCCGACTCGCCCGTGATCATGACGGTCACATTGCTCTGCGAAAGCCGGCCGATGGCGCGAAACACATCTTGCATCGCAGGGGCCTGCCCGAGCATCTCGGGCGCCTCGGCCATGCGGTCCTCAGCCACCTGCTCGCGCTGGCTTTCCTCGACTGCGCGGCGGATCAGCTCGACCGCGCGCGGCAGATCAAAGGGCTTGGGCAGGTACTCAAAGGCGCCGCCCTGAAAGGCGGAAACCGCGCTGTCCAGGTCTGAGAAGGCGGTCATGATGATCACCGGTAGGCCGGGCAGCCGGGTCTTGACCTTTTCGAGCAGTTCCAGGCCTGAGCCACCGGGCATGCGGATGTCGCTGACCAATACCTGCGGACCGCCATCATCGCCAGCGACGTCGAGCGCGCTCAGCAGTTCCTTGGGGCTGGTGAAGCTGCGGGTGGGCAGGCCCTCGCGCAACAAGGCCTTTTCCAGAACGAACCTTATGGACTGGTCATCGTCAACGATCCAAATCGGTTTCATGCTTGTCTGCCCCTCTTTATGACCTGCTGCTGTTGGGACGGACGTCAAGGCAATGGGATCAGTATCTTGAAGTCCGTGCGGCCCGGGACGCTATCGCATTCGATCAAGCCATGGTGTTGCTGAACAAAGTTTTGCGCCAATGTCAGCCCCAGCCCGGACCCACCGTCGCGCCCCGTTACCAGGGGGTAGAAGATGCGTTCCTTGATCGAGTCGGGTACGCCCGGCCCGTTGTCAATGACATGCAATTCCAATGCCAAGCGATAGCGCTGTTTGCCGAAGGTCACCTGCCGAGCAATGCGGGTACGCATGGTGATCTGCGCATCGCCCGCCGCCACCCTTTCGGCCAGGGCCTGTGCGGCGTTGTGGGCAATGTTGAGCACGGCCTGTATGAGTTGCTCGCGGTCGCCGCGAATCTCCGGGATGGAGGTGTCGTAGTCGCGCCTGACCTTCAAGCCCTTGGGGAACTCGGCCAGGATCAAGGAGCGGACCCTTTCGCAAACCTCGTGGATATTCACATCACCGACCTGATGCGGCCGCCTGTGCGGCGCCAGCAGCCGGTCGACCAGCGACTGCAGCCGATCGGCCTCATGGATGATGACCTGGGTGTATTCGGTCAACTCGCGCGAGTCGATCTCCATCTGCAGCAACTGCGCAGCCCCGCGTATGCCGCCCAGGGGATTTTTAATTTCATGGGCCAGGTTTCGGATCAGCTCCTTGTTGGCCTGGGCCCGCTCCATCAGCCGCTCCTCGCGGTCCTGCTTGGCCTGCTGCTCCAGCGGCAGCAGCTCAACAATGGCCTGGCCGGGCTGGTCGGACTGAGCCACCACCACGTGCACAGGCAGCGGGTCGTTGTTGCTGCGTTTGAGCCAGGCGTCATAACGCAGGGCCGCAAACTCATTGCTGCCCGCGCCTTCGAGTGCGCCTTGCATGATGACCGGCTCGGTAAAGCAGTCAGAAAGCGGCGCGCCTTCGATCATGCGCCGTGAGGTGCCCAGTGCATCCTCGAGGGCCGCATTGGCAAAGATCACCTGGCCATCGGTCTGCACCACAGCGACCAGTGTGGCCAGGAGATCAAAGGCCGCAAAGCGATCTGCGGCAGGGTTGGAGTGGGAGATCGTCACCCGCCTATTTTGACTGATCCGTGACCAGCCGAGGGGCTGCCCTCACCCCCTGCCCTCGGTCCAAAGGGAGGGTGAGGTTAGAGAACTCATCGCGCCGGGGCGGCGCTCCTACTCCCATTCCAACTCTCCATAGCTTGAAGCAAGCCTGTGGGAGCCGCGCCCTCGCGGCGATGCGGCGCTCGATCTGATGCCGCATCGCGCCGAGGCGGCGCTCCTACGCCCACTACCCAGAACTTGGAGCTGGCCTGTGGGAGCCGCGCCCTCGCGGCGATGCGGCGCTTGATCGTATGCCGCATCGCGCCGGGGCGGCGCTCCCACAGGGGCTGCGCTCCGGAGGGGAGGAACCTTCCACAGGGGCTGCGCTCCGGAGGGGGAGGAACCTTCCACAGAGGCGGCGCTCCCACAGGGGAGGCCCCCCCACAGAGGCACAGCCTCGATAGAGGCATGCCCCAAAAAAAAGACGGCCGAAGCCGTCTTTTCTTGAGCAGTGGCCGAAAAGGCCACGCCGCACTGGATCAGAGCGAGTAGTACATGTCGTACTCGACCGGATGCGGGGCCATGCGAAAACGCGTGACTTCGCCCATCTTAAGCTCGATGTAGGCGTCAAGCATGGAGTCGGTGAAGACGCCGCCCTTGGTGAGGAAGGCACGGTCCTTGTCCAGATACTCCAGCGCCTGGTCCAGGCTGTGGCAGACGGTGGGCACCAGCTTGTCCTCTTCCGGCGGCAGATGGTAGAGGTCCTTGGTGGCGGCCTCGCCCGGGTGGATCTTGTTTTCCACGCCGTCCAGACCGGCCATCATCAGGGCCGAGAAGCACAGGTAGGGGTTGGCCGAAGGATCGGGGAAGCGTGCCTCGATGCGGCGGCCCTTGGGGTTGGCCACAAAGGGGATGCGGATGGATGCAGAGCGGTTGCGCGAGCTGTAAGCCAGCTTGACCGGCGCCTCAAAGCCAGGCACCAAGCGCTTGTAGCTGTTGGTGCCAGGGTTGGTGATGGCGTTCAGTGCGCGGGCGTGCTTGATGATGCCGCCGATGTAGTACAGGGCAAAGTCGCTCAGGCCGGCATAGCCGTCGCCGGCAAACAGGTTCTTACCGTCTTTCCAGATCGACTGGTGCACGTGCATGCCCGAGCCGTTGTCGCCGGCGTAGGGCTTGGGCATGAAGGTGGCCGTCTTGCCATAGGAATTGGCCACGTTCCACACCACATACTTGAGCAGCTGAGTCCAGTCGGCGCGCTCGACCAGGGTCGAAAACTTGGTGCCAATCTCGTTTTGGCCGGCGCCAGCCACCTCATGGTGGAACACCTCCACCGGAATGCCCAGGGATTCAAGAATCAGGGACATCTCGGCGCGCATGTCTTGCGTGCTGTCGACCGGGGGCACCGGGAAATAGCCGCCCTTGACGGTGGGACGGTGGCCGCGGTTGCCGCCTTCGAGCTGCTTGCCGCTGTTCCAGGGGGCCTCGTACTCGTCGATGGCGAACATCACGTTGCCGGGCTCATTGCTCCAGCGCACGCCGTCGAAAATGAAGAACTCAGGTTCGGGACCAAAGTAGGCGGTATCACCAATGCCCGAGGCCTTCAGGTAGGCCTCTGCGCGCTTGGCGATCGAACGCGGATCGCGGTCATAGGCCTTGCCATCGCTGGGCTCAACCACATCGCACTGCAGGAGCAGCGTGGTTTCTTCGAAGAAGGGGTCGATGTTGGCGGTGTTGGGATCGGGCATGAGCTGCATGTCCGAAGCCTCGATGCCCTTCCAGCCGGCGATCGAAGAGCCGTCGAAGGCATGGCCGGAGGTGAACTTGTCTTCGCCAAAGGCAGAAATCGGCACGGTGACATGCTGCTCTTTGCCACGGGTATCGGTGAAGCGGAAGTCAACAAACTTGACGTCGTTGTCCTTCACCATGTTCATCACGTCTGCGACGGTCTTGGCCATCAATACTCTCCTGTGCTGGGTAGGGGTGGGTTAAAAGAAATCGAAACTGTTTGAAGCAGATGCAGTTTCTGTGCCAAAACGGCGCCAGATCGGCACTGCGCAGAGCCCAACATTGTGCCTTGTTCGCTCGCCTACCCTGGAAGAGCCCTGAAGAAAATTGCAGAGGTCGTAGGATTGCACTGATTTAGTGCATTTTTAGCGGGAACTATTTCATTTTGGTGCGTTCTTAGCGCACCAATTCGGGGCCTAATTTGAGGCCAAAAGGGGTCAGCCCGGCCAGCAGCTCAGGGTAGGCCTTGTCCACCGCCGCGCCCTCGCCTTTGACCCCAAGCTCGATATGCCGACCGTACTGCGGGTGATCCACGCTGGGCAGGCTAAACACCTTGACCGCCGGGTGGGCCGCCTCGATGGCCTGCATCAAGGGCGTCAGCATGCCTTCCATGCCTTCCAGAACGATGACCGACTTTTCCAGCTGGGTGCGCTGGCGGTGGTGGGCCCGGTAGCGGTTATCGAGCACCCACTCCATCATGGGCCAGGCCATCACCGGAAAGCCGGGCAGGAAATGCACCGCGCCCGACCCGGCCTCGCAGGTAAAGCCGGGAATCTTGTTGTAGGGGTTGGGAATGATGCCTGCGCCTGCCGGGAACATGCCCATCTGCAGCCGGTGCTGGTTCTCGGGCCGGCTCACATCGAGCTCTATGCCCTGTTCGCGGGCTACGTCGCGCATGCGGTCGATGATGAGCAACTCAGCCTCGGGCTGCAGGGCCAATTCCACCCCCAGGGCCCGCGCGGCGCACTGACGGGTGTGGTCATCGGGCGTAGCACCAATGCCGCCACAGGAAAACATCACCTCGCCCCGCTCACGCGCCGCCGCAAAAGCTTGCGCCAGCAGCGCGGTGATGCGCTCGGGGTCGTCCCCCGCATACTGAACCTGCGTCAAGGACAGCCCCCGCGCCGCCAGGATCTCGATGGCCTTGGCCATGTGCTTGTCAGCACGCTTGCCGGAGAGGATCTCGTCGCCGAGGATGAGGAGGGTGAAGGTGGGGGGCATGGGAAAGATGAGCACCAAAGCCAAACAAAACTCAGCCGGTCAGTGTAGCCACCCTCTTCGCCCCTCCTGGATGGCGATCAGATAGGAACCACACTCTCGGCGCGATGGCCTGACCCACAAACGAACCGAGAGTAGGAGCGCCGCCCTCGGCGCGATTGGCTTTTGTGACAACGAAAATCGAGTTCAAGCCCCGATGATCAGCCCCGGCGTTCCGGTGTTGAGGTTCAAGTTCGAAGGGTTCAAATCCAGCAGGATCGCTGCCAGCGCAGACCCTCCGCCAGCATCGCCGTCATAAAGAACCAAAGCCTGCAGGCCCCCAGCGCCCGGGCTGAAGGTTTTGCTGCCTGGGTTGAAGCTCCCCTTCAAAACACCGAACTGCTGATTTGTGATCGCACCCGCGGTTGTGTTGAAAGTCAGGCCACTCAAATCCAGGATGTCGCCAGCACCAAAGTCCTTGACCCAATCAAACCCTCCTGTCAATGGATAGCTCATGGTTTGATCCTGGATCACTCCCACAGGCGTATCACCCTGCTTGAAGACAAAGCGGTCATTGCCGGCGCCACCAGTGAGTTGGTCGCTGCCCGCACCGCCCATCAAGGTGTCAGCCCCGCTACCGCCCACAGCGACATCATCTCCGGAGCCGGAGTAAATGTTCACTGGGTTGGTACTTGCAGAGGCGTTGATCGTATTGTTTGTGCCATCACCTACGATCGCGCCAAATGAACCTAATTTGTTCCCGGCGGCATCTGCCAGTGAACCCATAGAGCTGATGTAGCTGATGCCAATCACGCTAAATGAAGGGGTGAAATTGATCGTGGCCAAATTGTTGGAGAGACTGTAGGTGGTCGGCACCACATCAGAGTCCGCTCCAAAATTCTTAAAGCTCATGCCTGCGAGATCGGAAGCAAGTACAGGTTCCGAAAATTGGACCTGAATCGAACTGCTCAAAAAGTCTACTCTGGTCACGGTAGGAGCAGCAGTATCTGTTGGGTCGTTGGCCGCAATCGAGGTGAAGGTCTCGCCCAGTTTCACAAAGGCGTTGTTGTTGGCAGCGTCAAAGTACCCCACCTCGACCTTGTAGCCCTCCATCGACTCGGCCAGCGTATCGTTGAAGGTGCTCACCGAGAACGTGCCGCTGGTCGCACCAGCGGCGATCGTCATCGTGCCGCCAGGCAACTGACTCGCCTGCCCATCGCCAAAGTCCTGCGCCACCGCGCTGCTGCTGGCAGCCGAGACCAGGCGCCAATGCAAGGTCTTGCTGCTCGTCGGCGCCGTCGTCACTGAAACCGTGTAGCTCGCGGCAGAGCCCTCCTGAACACTCGAATCCCCAGCGACAGTCACCGAGGTCAACGGCGGATCAGCAGGCTCCTGAGTCTGAGTCTGATCGCTCGCCGCTATCGAGGTAACGGCCTCGCCCAGTTTCACAAAGGCGTTGTTGTTGGCAGCGTCAAAGTACCCCACCTCGACCTTGTAGCCCTCCATCGACTCGGCCAGCGTATCGTTGAAGGTGCTCACCGAGAACGTGCCGCTGGTCGCA
>Ga0222712_10001214_pt1 | contig 32731 bp, 27 predicted proteins | sample C33_657DmetaG_FD_165043 | JGI IMG/M metagenome (GOLD analysis project Ga0222712, IMG submission 165043) | Estuarine water microbial communities from San Francisco Bay, California, United States - C33_657D | ecosystem: Environmental > Aquatic > Marine > Unclassified | place: USA: California...
GGTGGGACCTTGATAAATTGCACCAAGATCTGAAATTAAATTACCGGTAACTTTCAGGCCGTCACCAGTGATGAAACGTCCTTGAATTTGGCCGTCACTGAATCCACCGGCAGCAAATACAATGTCTCCGTATGTGCCATTTTCTGTGGCAAGAACCAAGTTACCGCCTGTGCCCGCCGGGGCACTGGCAAAGATATAACTGTCACCGGCATAGGTAACAGCATAAGCAGGATCATCAAACACTGAACTGGCAATACCAATGTCAACATAACCTTGTGTGTTATCACCGGTGTCGGCATAGGCAATAAAGTCTGAGGATGAACTTGTACCACTGGTTGGATTATGCAAAGCTACTTGTACAAAAGAGTCTGACTCTTTGGCTATTACTACTATGTGGTCTGATAGCCCAGCGTCAGCAGCAAAACCTAAAGCAACGTTACCATTACTAACTGTTAAGTTACCAGTAATGATGTTAATATCTTGTTGGAAGTTGGTTGCGCCGCCGCCTGCAGCTCCTGCTGACTCAAGGCCGCCGCCCATAAGAATTGTGCCGTTACCGGCGAAAATTTTTGTTGGTCCAATTTCTAGACCGTTTTGCACTACGAAATTACTATTTGCCATTTTTATCTTTCCTTCGGTTCCATATTCCCCGACAAAGGTTTTTAATTAGGGTGGCCCATCCACCCTAATTATTGTTTTTATACTTTTAAATATTCTCTAGATAATCTAACGCTGTTTGTAGTACTAAATCCTACAAAGTTTAATTTAACATTGCCGCTAGCAACCGACGCTGTTACTATTCCTAGATTACCATTTGTTCTTACAACACCGTATTCTGATACTGTGGCAGTAGTTCCGTTGTGAATTACTAATGCCTCTGACACTTGATAATCTGTACCATTTGTTACTTGCACCAAATACTTTGCACTTCTATATGACGATGTGCTAAACGAATCGACTTGAGTTGCTACATTTGCACTTGCCACAGAAATTGCCAAATCTTCAATTACAAGTCCACCACCTACTGGAATTGAGAAGTTTGGTTGAATATTATCAGCCTGAGAAATAAATGTAATACCAGTGTAATCATCTACGTTAACTTGAACGAAACCCAACGAACTAGCTAGACCAACTACTTGCTGTGTAGTAGTTAGCAATCTACAGTCAATGACATCACCAGTGGCAGGTGCCTGAGTGAATGTTAACTGATCGCCGCTGATTGTATAAGCATAACTTGCGCCACCAATTTGCAACACACCGTTAATACTAACAATAGTACTAGCCGTTGTTGCTTCTTGACTTAACGTGAATACTGTTGTACTTCCATCACCATTGAACTGTTCTTCAACAATCAATGTGAAGTTTGTACTTGCTGTTCCCCATTCTGCTCCGTCGTACCACTCAATGGCTAAAATAGTATCGTTATAGCGGAACATACCTTTAACGTCAGTTGCTCCAGTGCTACTTGGTCTAGTAGAGTTGGTACCAACTGGAAGTATAATAGAATCATCTGTGTTGATAATTAATTTAGCACCTGTTACTGCTGTACTTGCTGTTGCGCTGTTACCAATGATAATGCTATCGTACGTCGAACTTGGACGAGCCCATAATAGTGTTTCGTCGTTGGCGCCTTTGATGATAACATCTTGGCTAGCCGTTTTACTTGCATTAACTGTTAGTGCTTTATCAAAATATACATTACCAGTAACACCTAGCCCGCCGCCATTGCTGATATTAATGGCGCCTGTTGTTGGGCTAGAACTGTTTACGCCACTGGCAGCAACTAAGTTGCCGTGTGTTTTTGTAATGCCATAAATGTTTGTTGTGGTACCAGAGTTAGCAATGTTCAGAACTGTTACAGCTTGGTCATAAACATAAGCCGTTGATGATGTTGCTTCAATTGCATCAACAAACAAGTTACCGGCAATACCAACTCCGCCTGCTACACGCAAGGCGCCAGTGGTTGTACTGGTTGTGGCTGTGGTGTTGGCAACTACTAGTTCACCAAGTTTGACTGTGTCGTAGGCAATACCTGCATCGCTCCAGTTGATATGGGCGCCAGCCGGTTCGCTAGCAACATTACTAAAGAACACCCATGTGTTACCTTCGTGTTGTCTTGCTAGACCGGTGTGTGCGTATATCGAGCCAACTGTGTAGTCGCTAAAGAAACCAACATCATAATTGTATAAACTTAGATTACCAAGTGCTTGCAAATAAACCAACGGATCCTGGATTGTCAGAACGTTTTGTACTACACCATAAATGTTGTTTGTGTAAACGTTACCGCCAACCCATAAGTCTTTGGCAATACTAGCACCGCCGGCTAATATCATTGCACCGCTTGATGTATTAGTTGCGTTAGTTAAGTCTGTGCCTTCTATGGTAGTAAATCTACCAGTGGCAGCAGTAATGTTACCAATTGCTGTGTCTTGCAACGCAGTGATAGTGCTCCACTTTCCACCACCATGTATATTTCCAGTTACGCCAAGGCCACCTTTAACAACTATTGCGCCGGTTGTAGTGCTTGTACTTTCTGTTTGGCTAGCGGCAACAATATTACCTGAGGAAATAATAGTACCAGTGGTAGTTAATGTAGTAAAGGCACCTGTTCCAGGATTAATATTACCAATTGCTACTACTTGTACACCACCGATATTACCTGTTGTAAATGTAAATGATCCAGGTGTTACGTTACCAAGTTCTTTAGCTTGCAGGCCACCAGTGGTTGTTGTTTCAAATGTAACATTACCGGCTTTAACATTTGCAAAGCCAGACATATTAATTGAAGCAACGCCTGTGCCAGTTTCTGTGGTTGCAATAGCCTCAAATGCTTTATCATCTTCAACCCAAATAAATGCAGTATTAACTGAACCATATGGAGCAAGTGGTGCTAAGTTACGGTTAACCAATATACCAATATCATAGCCACTTAAACTTCCAGTGTATCCATTGTTGTAAACAACCAATGGGTCGTTAATATAAGTGTTGATCGAATTAATCGATGTTGGGGTTCCTGTTACTTGGAAATTTCCAAGAACAGTAATATTGGATGCAAGTGTCAAGTTTGCGGCAAACAAATTACTGGTAATGGTCTGATCAACCATTTTTGTGCCAGTGATTGTGGCATCTGTAATCTGATTGTTCTTAATTCTTGTTAAAACTGACATAAGGTGGGCTCCTGAATCATAGTTAATTTATTATATTTACCACAGTCGTAGGTAATTTGGTTCTGGGCATAGAACCTAAGTTTACTTGCGGGGATTTAAATAGAAATCAATGTTTTAGTTAATTTTACGCTGTTACCGGAACTAACTCCGTTGCCGTAAATTATAACATTGCCCGACACTATGTTGGCACTAAAGTTCATAATCGGTGTTGCACCAGTATGTGTAGTACCATACACCGTAATCTTCGCAGTTGTTCCGTTATGCACTACAATTACTTCATCTGTTTGATACTCAAAACCTAATATATTTGTTGAACTAATAACATATTTTCCTGTGCGGTAGTCATTAGCTGAGAAACTGTCTAAGAGTGTATCTCCGGTACTAACACTTGATATAAAATGTGAATTAATAAAAGTTGGACAGGTATTGTAAGCGTAGTTTACACCGTTTCCAAAATTAACCGGGTTGGTTGTGCCCCTGGTCGCAATATTTCCCGAAAATCCAGTTAAATCCGGAACTGTTGTACTAGCAATAAATCGTATGTTTATAATATCCGACGCAAGTGGTGCTTGGGCAAATGTAATTTGATCACCCGAAACAGTATACGCAGGAGTTGGGCCACTGGGAATTTGTAGCGTACCGTTAATACTAACTAACAATGCTGATGCGGTTGATGCTTGATCTAATGTAAAGACCGTTTGCACACCATCTGCATAATCAATAGTCATATCTTCTAATTGATTTGATACCAATGACCAATCAATGCCAGTAAAGTATTCCAACGATCCGTATGTTGTATTAAATCTAATCTGTCCCGCTTGTCCTGTAACAGGTCTATCTTCTGACGGGCCCACTGGTATAATAAAAGAACTATTTGAATCAATGGTAACCAATCCATTGTTAACTGGCACAATGTCAATGTTCCCGGATTGGGAGAAGATATAATCAGTGTGTATGTTTCCGTAAAATTCTGCCGAAACATTACCTGAAGTTAGATTGCCAACTGTTAAATTAACAATATTTCCTGTAGTAACATTTAAAGTATTGATGTTGCCAGTGGTAAATGTACCCAGGGTAGCCGATACATTTGCTAGGCCAGACAAGTATCCGCCGGTGACTAGAATATTACCTGAACTAAAATTATTTGCTTGTACATCAACATTGGATAAACTTCCTCCAGTGACTAGAATATTACCTGAACTAAAATTATTTGCTTGTACATCAACATTGGATAAACTTCCTCCAGTGACTAGAATATTACTAGATCCAACGTTTGTTATGTATCCGGTTGTTGCAGTAAAATCTGTTATGCCCCTGACATTGCCGCCAGTTAGTTGTACATTACTAGATCCAAAATTTGTTATGTATCCGGTTGTTGCAGTAAAATCTGTTAAACCTGTGATATTGCCGCCAGTGATCTGTGAGTTAGCTGTACTAAAGTTTGTTATGTATCCGGTTGTTGCAGTAAAATCTGTTAAACCTGTGATATTGCCGCCAGACAATAACACGTTACCAGAACTTAAATTAGTAAAATACCCAACTGTAGAATAAACATTACTCAATGCAGTTAGTTCGCCACCGCTAATAACTGCATTGGCTGTACTAAATCCAACCGTTGCTTTTAAGTATGTAAATGTTCCTGTGCTAGGCGTTGCATTACCAATTGGTGTATTGTTGATAGACCCGAATGATGCAGAATTGGAGTATAAATTTGCGCCAATATTTAAATTGCCCGAAACTCCTGTATCACCAACTACAACTAATGTACCGGTGTTAGCAGATGTACTTATAGTATTTGGGTGATTTATTTGAACCGCTATATGTTCAAGATTTCCGCCGCCTACTACAAAGTTAATATTTTTACCAATGGTATCAGTAATTAGGTTTAAATTACCACCATTACCATACAAATAACTGTCGTTGGGACGTATTGCACTAAATGCCGGATAATTATATGTACTGCTTGCAATGCCTAGATCAATAAAGTTTGCTGTGTCAGTGCCATTATCTGCAGTTGCTACAAAATCAGAGCTGGCAAATTGGCCGCTGTTAATATTTTGATTATTAATCTGAGCATATCCGTTATAGTTTGCGCTAAATTGTGCAACTAATTGTGGAAGTACTGCATACCCCGTAGGAATACCAGCATAGATTGCACCAAACCCAGTTTCAGCATTACCAACAAAGAACGCAGAATTTAAAATTGTAATGTTACCAGCAGTGGTATTAATGTTTCCACTAACATATAAATTACCATTAATGCCCACACCACCTTCAACTTGGATTGCACCTGTTTGGTAATTAGTACTAGGTACACCACTGGTTATTCTTAGGTTGCCGGTAGTAAGAGTACTACCAGCAGGATTAGAAATATTGCCTAGTAGATTATTAATACGTGCAATAGCATCAGTCACTGATGTGGTAGTTAAAAATGTAATTGCATTACTTGCTAGTTGGCCAGCTGTGTTTGTACCAAGAGCAATATTATTACCAGTAAAGAAGTCTTGTGTTGCTAACGAGTTTAGATTACCAAACGCTAGATTGCCGTTGCCATCTGTATATAAAATATCATAAGATGTTCCACCAGTAATTATAATGTTGGCAGCAGTACCGAGACCGATTTTACCGGTGTCACTGGTAATGGTATTACCAAGAATTGAAAGATTGGCAATGTGTGCATTGCCACTGACATCAAGTGTTTGTGTGGGATTTTGTGTGGCAATACCAAGACGACGGCTAGTAACATCGAAGTATGCTAGGTCCGTGTCAACCTGTAGGTTAACACCCTGACGCTCCAGGTTCGGAAAAAGCATCTGTCCTGTTATGCGACCAATTGCCATACTACCCCTTAGGTTGCGTCTGTGCTATTAATATTATGAATAACAACTATTTGGTTTGGATTAATTCCCGGTGCTGGAGGAGGACTAGTAAAAGCAATTCCGTATCCGCTAACAGTATAATTGTCTGTGGGCTTTTGATAAACACCACCAATGAATACTGCCAATGCTGTTGGGTCTGACTCACTTTGTGTCATAGTAAATGCTTGTGTTAACCCGTCGCCAATAAAACTATCAACCACTAACTGGACAGATCCAATCTTAGCAATTTGATTCCATTTGTTATTGTAATAAAATTCAATCTTGTCGTTGGTTTGATTATATCTTATCTGTCCGTTAACTGGACTGTCAGGGCCAACACTACTACTGCCTACTGGCAATTGTACTGCGTAGCTTCCGCCTTCTAGTTGAGTATTTTTAAGAAATCGTCCCATTATTATAAACCAATCGAACTTACTGTTGCTACAATTGAGTCGCCAACGTTGGCGTTTGCCTGCAACATATCACCGGGCCCCAAGAAAATCTTTTCTAGGTCAGCAATATATGTATCATTGCTGGCTATCAATTTATTACTGTAAACAATGTTGTTTCCGTTTGCTGTAAATCCTGCAGGAACTGCATACAAATTAAATGTAGTAGCAGATCCAGATCTGTTACAGAAATAGAATGTAGTTGACGCTGTGCCCAATGAGCCTGTTCCAACTAAAATATTACCTACGGTTAAGTTCAATGGTGTATTTTGTATCATGTTTGTTCCTTATAGCAAGACTGTGTAAAGCAAAGCCTTGGTTTTATTAATTAATTCCTGGTTTAGGTGTAGTGTGTTTGATGCATATACACCAGTGCCACCACCACCAACTGTACTACTAATACTGATGTTAGAAGTAGTATCAAAAATTGTATGGCCACGCAAGTCTAAGTTAGAGCTGATTGCCGGCGCAGGATCTTGGAATACGTTTGCTAACGTTAATCCCGAAGCACTGGTTGCAACAGGAACATAAATTGTACCATCGTTGGTAATTTCCCATAAATCAATTGACTCATTCCACCGTAGTGTTACATCTGGCTGCGATCCACGGTCAATTTGTATTCCTGAATATCCAGTGGATACGCCGGCACCTGACTCACCTTTGTTTAAAACAATAACGTTGTCTGAAATATCAGAATTTGTAGTAGTAACTGAAGTTGCTGTACCGCCAACAAGCATGTTACCATTAACAAAAAACGTATCTGTAGTAATTGTTACGTTGCCCGTGGTAAGACCACTGCCTTTATTGACAATATTAAAGTCTCCAGAAATTCGTTTGGTAACGCTCATGTAAAGTATCCTAATCTATCAAGTATTTATGTGAATCAAATTATTAATAAAATCAAAAAAAGTGGCCCAAAGGCCACTTTAATTTTGTCATGCTATTTCAACATAGCCGTTTGTTTTTATTAAGTTAAATCAACGTTACCTGTGAATGTACTATTTGTACCCGCTTCTTCAACTTGTACTGCACCGTCACTGTTAGATGAACTAAAGTTCCATGGGTAACGAATTCCGTTGCTGGCTGTTACTAGATGGCGTGAAATTTTAGTTACAAACAAATCTGTGCCAGCATCGTTGGTAATTGTGATGCTCATTTGTCCTGCAACTAAACTACCGTCTGCAATAGACTTTAATAAGCAAATTGCAGTATTTCCGCTTGCATCAATGCACGTAAATCTTTTGCTACTTTTTTGTTTTACAATGGCTCCTGCAACAGAACTTGTTCCGTTGTGAAATTGCACACGTAAATTATTATTGGCATCTGCGCCAAAGAATCTTTTTGGTAATGGACGTCCCATGATTATCTCCTTTTTGTTTAAGATATTAGCGTTCTATGCTATACGCAGTAAGGGGTCTGCATAAACTCCAACTTATTCGGAGCGAACATAGTTATTTACCGCGATCAACAAAAAAGCCCCTTGCGGGGCTTTTTGTATCTTTGATAATCCGTGGATTATTGGAAAGACAAGTTAGCAACGTCGATTTCACCAACGTAGTCACCAGCGTTACCTAGAGACGATGCTGTGTTTGTTAACTCAACATAGCCGTAACGTGTCATAAACGAAACTACTGGTTCGAATGTGCTAGGATCTAGAACAACACCAGAACTCATCAACGGAATGTAAGGGCAATAGAACGCAGCTGCATCAGCTTCGCTAGAACCTTTGTAACCAACTAGAACAGCTTGGCTGTCGTTGGCATAACCGTCAACATAAATCTTCATTGCGCCATTCAATGTACCAACAAACTTAGTGTTTGTAGGAGCTTCGAAAGTACCTTCTGTTGTACGAGCAAATGCGCTAGTAGTAGCAGATTGTAATACTGTCAATGCAGCTGGACTTACAACAGCCCAGTTACCAGCACCACGACGTGTACGCTGAGCGATCAAGTTAGCTGTGCGGTTAATTAAAACAGCAAGAGCAGCATGCTCGTCACCAACGAAAGTAGCTGTACCTGATACAGCAGCTTGGTCGTATGTGTAGTCAGTTGCAGCCAACGCACGTAGAGAACCTAGGATCTCTTGGTCAATTTCAACTGTGATTTCTTGTGCCAAAGCAGCCATAATTTCAGCTTCAACATCCAAACCGTGCATAGATTGTGCATCTTGCGCGGCTTCAAATGTCCAACGAGCTGACAACTTACGTGTCTTAGCTTCAACAACTTGTTTCAAGATTTGAACGTTGATCTTGTTACCAGCAACACCTTCAAGTGTAGATGTGCTTGTAGCCTGACCAGTTGCGTTGCTACCAGAGTAAGCAACAGCAATCTTGAATGGGCTTAATGCCTCGTCACCGGCTGTGGTACTTGTACCATAGCTTGAACCATCATTAACGCTGTCAGCATAGCGAACACGCAATGTGTGGATCTGTGCAACAGGGCCAGTCATTGGTTGAACGCCAACGATTTCGTTAGCGATAACTGTAGGCATAACACGACGGATAACAGGTAGAATTACACGGTTAAGTGTAGCTACGTTGCCAGCTTGTGTTGAACCTGCGCTGGCATTTTCTGCCAACATTTTACGGGTGTTTTCTAAGATAACGCCCATTGTGGTGCGCTTAGAACCATTTAGGCCTTCTAACAGGGCGTCTTTGGTTTCGCCCCAACGGCTTTCTAATAATGCTTGTGTCATTTCAATTTTCTCCTATTTAGGGTTTAGTCACTTTAGCCCTGCTAAACGTTTCATTTCAAATACATTTGACATTATGTCATTTGCACGAGAATTGTCAACGGCAGTTTTAGCAGTTTTATCACCAGTTACTTCTACACGACTCTCAGTTAATACTTTTGCTTGTGGAGCAGGAGTAGCAACAGAGCTGTTGTTTAGAACGGCTGGTAGATATTTTTCATATGCAGACTGTAACTTATCTGTCTGCACTGATTCGAGTAAGTCACGCATGATTGCGGCTTTCTCTTTGTTTAAAGGTTTCATCATTTCTGCAAGTTTTTCCTTGCGAGCTGCTGATTCTTTAATGATCTTAATTTCTTTTTCTTTGGATTCAACTAAAACATTTTTGTTTTCAATTGCACGAACTGCTTCGCCCAATCTCTGAGACAATGCACCAACGGTACCTTGTAACTCACGGATCTGCTTGTTCTCATTTAAATGAGTGCCAGCAAACTCGCTTGCAAATGCTTCGAATAAACGACGACCGAACATGTTTTCACGTGCAGACGTAATGTCTTCTTTTAGTTGAGTCAGTTCTGACTCTAACGAACTGGTAACAGCCTCTTGAACAGCGGCAGCAGATTGCTTAACAAATCGAGCTTGTAGTTCAGCTAATTTAGCTTTACCTTCAACAACCAAGCGAACCTTAGTTTCCACTACGGCTTTCTTGTCTTGTTCAAACTCTTTGATTTCTTCTGCTAGAGCACGGATAACAAACTTTTCTAACTTGCCTGTGGCAGCTTCGTAAACTTTGCGATCAGCACGTAATTCTTTAATCTCTTCGGCTAGCTTGCTAACCATAAAACTATCAAATTTTCCAGCACTTTCCACCATGTGGTTTTTAAACTTTACACGGTCTTCTGCTAACTGTTTCTTTTCGTCTGCGAACTCTTGTAGTTCAGCAGTGAGAGATTCTGTAACCATTTTGTCAAGAGCTTCAACCATAACTTGTTTGTCATGTGTATAACGTTGTGCGAATTCTTCACGTAGTTCAGCACGTACTTGCTCTTTTGCTTCAGTGATTCTGGTTTCCCAGGCTTCGGCAATAGCTTGACGTGTGTCTTCGTTGATAATTCCGTTATCCAACAATGGTTTGATAGCATCTAACATCTGGATATCTCCTTATAATTTTAAATCTTTGATTAGGCGTTTAATGCCTTCTTGCAGGTACTTTTGTACTTTTTGATTTTGATTGGCTTCACAGGCCATCTCAAATACTTTCTCACCGCCACGCATGTTCATTAAACCTTCATAAATTGCTTTAGGATAGGCATGAGGTGCGCTGGGTTGAGCCACGATGTCCACAGTAATGATTTCAAACTCACTAACATGTCCACTGCTTTCGTTAACATTACCAGAACCACGTGAGCTAACACCTAGTTTAACGCCGCTTGTTAGCATTGCAGTAACTAGTTCGCCCATTGGAGTTGGTAATATTGTTAATTTTCCAAAACCTGCAGGACCGTCCATCCACATTTTATCAATCATGTGTGATACACGGTCTAGGTTAATTTTTAAATCATCTGGATGATCTACTTCGCCTAGGACGGAGTAGCCACCTTTGATTTGATCGTTAATGGAACTTACAGCTTTTTCAATTTCATGAACGGGGTAAACACGTTCGTTGGCGTTCTTAACACCACCTTCGATGAATACCCCCTCCATTCTGAGCTTTTTCTTACCACTCCCGTCGGTAGCGTCTTCAGATATAATCTTCAGACCTGCCCGGTCGAATGTTAAGTGCTCTTTTAGGTACAAAGCCATTTGTAGTTCCTAATTACTTTCGGCCAGTGTTCTGTGCTTGCACAGACTTAGTGGCTACTGGTAACTTACCGCCTGTGGTTTGGCCTTCTGCACCGCGAGCATCTTTGGTATACTCATGGCCTGTGCTCTTAGGAGCGCCAGCTTTGCCGCCAGGAACGTTTACGTTACCGGATTTGATTAGCTCAGGCTTGTCTGCAGCTGCAGGGCTTGTGCCGTCTTGATTCTGTTCGCCACCTTTGGCTTTGATAACGTTGCCGCCGAAGTCAGCACCGGGGCCTGTAACAGACTTGCTGTTAGTAGGGGCTTTCTTAGAGCCAGTACCTGTACCAACCGGAGTACCTTCTGTTGCATCACCGGCGCCACCATAGATGTCACCAACTGTTTCAACATATTCACGCATTAATTCTGTGGCTGTTTTACGGCTTTCCATTTTACCGGAACCGCTTTTGCCAGACTGTGCAGAACCAGACTTACCTGATTGTGCAGAACCTGATTTGCCTGAACCTTTAGCAAATGGGTTACCTGAACCTTCTTTGGCTTCAGCAAACTCTTCTGGTTGCTCTGCAGGAGCTGCACCGTCCATGCTGTCCATTCCGCCCATTCCTGGCTCTTCAGCAGGAACTTCGTCTCCACCGCCCATGATAGAATCAAACTTAGCCAATAACTCGTCTAGTTTGCTATCAATGTTCATAACTGTACCTTCGAGCTCTTGTGGCTCTTCAGCACCCATTTCGTCACCGGCAGCAGGGGCATCGCCCATTGGGCCATCTGGAGCGCCGTCTGTGTCAGCATCGCCGTCCAGGCTAAATTCTTCTCCGCCTTCTTCATCGGCTTCGCCCATAGATTCTTCGCCGGCAACTTCGTCGACTAGGTCTTCTACTTTGGTGCCAGAAACGGCTTCTTCCATGTCAGCTTCTTCATCCATGATAGACTCATAGATGTCGCGGCTTTTTTCTACCACGATATCGTGGAACAACGCACGAGCTTTTTGGTCTTCGTCGTTGATGATGTATTCAATTAATTTCTCAAACTTGTTCATAAGAACTCCTTAGTAATGTTTGGCTTTGTAAAGTTATTTACAAAACTACGTATATTTCTGCGTTAAATGGGGGTTTTTTGAAGGATTTAGACTAATATTATGATTTTTAATATTAGATACCCGCTCCGCCTGCTTCAGGTGGCGGAGTATATTGTTTTGATACTGCTTTTAGTTTCTTTTCGTGCTCGAGTTTACGCACGTCGTGACCTTTACGCAGTTGATTTAAATGTGCTAGAGTGAAGCGTGTAGCACCACGGCTGTCAGTTTTTTTGGCGATACTCTGATCGTCTTGGTCGGACTGATAGCCAGGGGCGGGGCGGTCAAATAATTCTAAAATAAACATAGTAATACTATTTAACCTTTTTTAATTAAACCATTGGTCCAGCGGCATTGATTGCGGCGCCGGCTCCTGGTGCATTGGGGCCACCGGCTTCTGGTGCACCTGCAGTCGGGCCTTCAGGTGCTGCGTCAACGTCAGGTCCTAGTCCTTCTAAATCAGCATTAATACCACCTGGGCTAATACCAACGCTACGTGGGCTAGCAGCATCAGGCTGTGCAAGCTCAACGTCGCCTTTTTCTTCAGCCCACATGCTTTCGTTTTCACTGATCTCTTGCTCTGTCATGCCCAAATAACGCTTCATTAACCAACGTTTACTTAGGTAAGGATATGCTTCTAACTGTGTAAATGTGGCAATACGTGCGCTGTCTATGTCAGCTTGACGGTATTGTGCAAAGTTTTGCGGTTCGTTAAATGATAAATCAAACAAACTTCCATCAATGTTAAAGCCTCTCCAACGCATAAACAGTTTAAATTCACTGTCTAGCTTGTCTGCAATCATTGACTGCATACGCTGGCAATACTGATTAAAGCGCCATTCTTGAATAAGTGCAGTACCTACACGACCGTCTGTGTATGCTTGGCTACCGTCGTCTGCTGTAGTAGGCAAATAGCTACTGGGGATCCGCAAACCACGGAATAACTTGTTGGTAAAGAAACGTAAGTCTGTGATTTCGCCTAGATTAGCACCACCGGGCAATACATCTACACTCGATCCACGTTGGTCAGCAGTAACAGGGAAGAAGTAATCTTCGTTGGTTGACAGCGGATTGTATGTAGCATCCATGAATGATGAACCAGGATTAGAACCACCACTTTGGCTGGGAATTCTACGCTGATGAATTTCGTTTTTAATACGTTCAACAAAGGCCATAGCCAAGTGACTGGGCATGTTGCCTACGTCAATCTTAAAGATTCTACGTTCTGGAGCACGTTGTACACGATAGATAATGATACTATCTTCAAGTAACTCTTTTTGCTTAAAGACTTTAAAAATGTTTTCTAACACTGAGTTACCAAATGGCCAATATACATCTAGGCCTTCAGTTAAACTGATGTGTACCACGTGTTCTGCATTAATAACTGCTTCATTTTGTGCATGACTAAAGCGGCTACCACCACCAAATGGGCTTTGTGGCTGTGTATAAGCACCACTGGGACCACCCGATTGTGGGTGATTCATATAAGTGTCTGTGGTAGCCACTGCGGTAACTGTTAGATTTTGAAAGTTAGGATTTAAATCTTTGATAAGATATTGCTCGGGCTTTTTACCTTCACTTTCGTTGACAATAACTTTGGTAATTTTGGACATTTCTGTCCAATACAACTTAAAGTTTTCTGGATCTCTAACAAATACTTGATCGCCGTACTTTAATACGTTGCGAACAATCTTAAACATACGTTTGTTAAATTCATTCAACGCAACCCATTGCTGTAATTGCTCTTTGATAATACGTACTTCATTGTCGCTGGGCGATTCTTTGAACTTGATGGTAAATGCTGTGTGGTTTTCTGCGTTCTTTTGTGTGCAGAACTCAGCAAGAATATCTAATGCGGCATTGACCTCCGAATCCATGTCCATTTGTTCGTATTGATTGTAACGTTCAACACGATTGGGCTGTCCTGTGTAAACTTCAGGAAGCTGACTTTGATAGTTACGAAACCCAGGATCGGGCAAACGGCCACCACCTAAGGGACTAATGTTACTAGGTAAATTATTGGTTTTAAAATATTTTTTCCAACCGGCCATGTTTGTTCTCTTTATATTAGTATATTTACCGCATTAGGCAGAAGCCCACATAGTCTTTTCCGAAATGTCTCTATGATCTTTCATAACAACAATCATTTCTTCAATTTTCTTAATTAATGCGCTGTTGTCCATGGATACTGGTATACTACGGCCATCCGGCAGCGGAATAACTGCTTCTGCACCTGCTTCGCCAGCAAGACTCGGACCGTTGGTAATACCGCCATTTTTCAATTCTGCATGCATGTGTCCGCCTGTGGCGTGTGTGCTTGGAAAGTTGTATTCATCAAGTACACTACTAAATCCCAGTTGTTTAATTTGTGCCGCAATGGCCTTGCCTTGTTCTAAGGTAGGAGTAAAACCTAGCTTAAAGTCAACAGCTTCGCCTTTTGCATGTTTACTGTTGGCACCTCTCTGATACGTGTCATTTAACGCACTAAACACACCGCCTGGGAACATTTTTTGCATTTCTCTAGCCATTGCAACAGTACGAGCATTGGCTGGACCTCCGGCTACTGCTTCACCGGGATACCGTCCACCAATGTTCAATCCTGAATAATCAGTGGTCATTGATCCTGCTTGCGCTTGTGCATTGGCGCCAAACAGTTGATCGTACAATGATTTTCCTGCGCCAACAATGCCGCCGGCGATTGCGCCTGCGCCTGCGCCAAATCCGGTTCCTACTCCCGGTATTACACTACCGGCAATTGCTCCAGCAATTCCGCCGTAGCCTGCGCCCGCTAACGCAGATTTACCAACCGCTGACATACTAACACCAGTTGGTGCTGGTGGTGGATTTGGATTAGACCCAATACTTAATCCATACTTGCCCAAGGCGTCGTTGGTTGCTTTTATTAAATTAAATGCACGAACTTGTTCTTCGGCAAACTTTAAAATTGCTGGGGTCAATTTTTCACCCAATGCAGTACGTAGAGTTTGTGCATTTTTGTCAATTTGATTAACGGTTGCTTGTAACGCATCTGTTGATTTTGCCGCAGCTTCAACATTTTTTGCTATATTTTCTGCTGCGTTCGGAGCCTCTAATCTACGATTAAATTGTATTAATTGATTGGCAAAGTCTGCAACACCTTGTTGCGTTGCATCTCCACTTAATCTTGCATTTCTAGCAAGTTGTCCAACACCTTCTAGGTTTTCAGTTTGGTATTTTGCTATGCCCGCCGACAACTGCATTTGTAAATCTCTTGCATCTTTTCCAGACTTGCTAGTGTCACCTATTATGCCAATTAGCTGATCAAATGCACCGGCTATCTTTGGATTAAAATTCATCATTAGCGCGGTTACTGGATCGGTAATTGTATTGCCCGATAACTTTTCAAGAAAACCTTTTTTCAACACATCTGGCATTGTAGCTAAAATTTCAGTGAGTCTATCAACTCCGCCTTTGCCGCCAAGTGTCATGGCTTTGAGCATGACGTCAGCTTCCATTGATTGCTCTCGGGCTTTGTCTAAACGCTTTTTAGCATCTTCGCCGGTGAAGTCTGCAATAACTCTTAAATTCTTACCGTATTCTAAAGTAGTAGCAGCTAGTTCTTTGTTGCCTGTGGTCAGTAACCTAGCGGATCCAATTTGACTACCAGTAAATGCAATTAGATCTAATTGCTGTTGTGTGTTGTATCCCAAATTACGTAGCTGTTGATCTAGTCCCGAATCCTGCAATGCTTTACTAACACCGATTAGCCTTTTGGATGCTGCCGAAGTACCAATACCCATCATTGACAAACTAGCTTGATTGTCTTTGATAAACTGTCCAAACTGTCCTACATCTAACCCGGCATCACGTGCGGCATTTCTAAGTTCGCCCATACCTCCGGCAAAACTTGCACCTGCACTAGTTGCAGCTTCAAATCCCTTGCGTGTTTTTACCAATTCGTCAATGAAGAATTTTTGTATTTCTATAGCGGCTTTGGTTAATGCCCCTGCGGTTTCTGATATACCAACACCCAGTAATCCCAGGCCACCAATGACCATTCTCAGTGGGCGTAACCACGGAACAAATATTGATGCAACAGCGGCAATGCCTGATGCCGCTGTCATAAAGTCGCCTATGGCTTTGGCAAATTGTCCTGCGGCTTCAGTGGACTTAACAATAGTATTACCAAACAACTCCAGTGGGTCTTGACCAGATTGTAGACCACGTGCAAATTGCATAGCGCCAGTCAACATTGTACCCGCAACTTCGCCCAGGCCAACAGCCAAGTTTGCAAAGGCTGTTTTCACATTCTTAGTTGCCGCGGCTTTGGCTAAATCGTTTCTATCATTTTGTAGTGCAGAAGCTTGTGCAGATGCAGCAAACTTCTCTGTTGCGTCTGTGGCTGCATGTTCAGCTGCAATCGCTTTCTTAATTGCAGTTTCAAGTTCTTGTAATTCGTGAGATACATCAACAAGATCTTTTTTAGTGCCAGATAAGAATTCTCTAAATGTTTGTTGTGCTGGTGCAGTCTTTTTTAAGTCTTCGGTAAACTTTCTCATCTGTTTACTAAAGGCTTCTAAATTATCAACATCAAAAAATTTCAGAGCTTTACCATTTCCCCCACCGCCCGAAAGTGCAGCAGCAAGCGCCGCAATTGATTTTTCATCTAGTGTAATAATATCTGCCATTTTTTAACCTGATTTTAGTAGTACATAAATATACTGTACCTCAATTATATTTATTGGATCTAAAAAACATGGAAAATACAAAACAAAACCCGCTGTCTAAATATTTTAGACAACCTGCCATTTACATGAAATTGCCGTCTAACGGGCAATATTGGGCTGAAGGTGCTGTGGAGTTACCTGTAACTGGTGAAATCCCTGTGTACCCAATGACTGCCAAAGACGAAGTTACCATTCGCACACCAGATGCGTTGATGAATGGAACCAGCGTTGTTACCATCATCGAAAGTTGCTGTCCCAGTATCAAAGATGCGTGGAAAATGCCCAGCGTTGATGTTGATGCAGTATTAATTGGTATACGCATTGCTAGCTACGGTGCAGCAATGAACATAGATACAAAATGCCCACATTGCAGTGAGGAAAACGCACATGATATCAACCTAACAGGTGTGTTAGACGGTTTAGGTTGCCCGGACTATACGCAGAAGATCGAAGCACACGATTTGAAAATTAAAGTACGTCCACAAGAATTCTTTGAAGTTAACAAACGCAATGTGATTGCATTTGAAGAACAACGTTTAGTTGATGCACTTGGCAATTCGGCACTGAGTGCAGAAGATCGTACAACACAGATTGTAACCAGCATGGACAAGCTGGTTGAATTAGGTATTTCCACTGTGACACAAAGCACAGAATCCATTGAGCTTGCAGACGGAACATTGGTCACAGACACTGGGCATATCTCAGAATTCTATTCAAACACAGATGGTAATGTTGTACGACAAGTACAATCTCATCTAGCTAAAATGGCCAATGAGTACGCCATTAAACCACAGAAGGTATCCTGCAGTGAATGCCAGAAAACCTATGATGTTCCCTTAGAGTTCGATTACGCAAATTTTTTCGCAGCCGGCTCCTGACATTAGACAATGACGCTATCGTAGAGATGATTGAATCTTACGATAAAGAGTCTCGGGCCATTAAGGAAGAAGCGTTAAAGATGTGTTGGTTTATGCGTGGTGGCTTAACCTATGAAGAAGCCATGTATCTCAGTCAGTCAGAACGCGAATTAATTAGCAAGCTCATCAAGAGCAATATCGAAACAACCAAAGAATCAGGACTTCCCTTTTTCTGATAGGCAACACAAAAAGATTTTTGTTTTATTTAAAGATGTACTACGTACATCTGTTGCTTCGCTTTCGCTCACAACACTATTTCTTTTATAACTGTTACAAGAGCGAAGCGATGATAGTTTCATCTAGATTGTTTGGTCACACTTTGCCCACACAGGGCAAAGAAATTTCATCTGAGTCAACTCAGTCACTTAGCGTTAGCACATTACAGAGGCGGTTGTCCGGTACCTCGAGTGCTGTCTTTACAACAACGGCAATTATACACACATACGCTAACATGCTGTATAACCTGTAGAATTTATCTACTCTTTTTAGCCTTTTAATTCCTATTCAAATAACCAAACCGCGGCGATTAGCGATCCTCGTCCTGTAAAGGATAGTGGTTAAGCACTTTCGACGGCGAAAGATTTACGTCCCTGCGACCCGAGGTCCAGTTTTCGTGTACGCATGATATTAGCCTGCGTGAGCTGTAAACCGTCTGATTGTTATTACTTAGGTATAGAGTTTAAAGAGATTGTTATAATGTAAGTGAAATTGTATAAAGTGTTTGTCAAAAAAATCTATAGTAATAGTGCCGTTTTTGTCCCAGAACGTGGTGTTAATTGTGTTTGTGTCTTGATCAGTGTTATACGCACACAAATGGAACAGCTTTTCTGAATCCCAAATGATGCCACCAAATTTTAATTGTTTTAGTTGCACATATTTATTGTGTATAATCTCGTTTAGTGAATTTAATTTAGTGTCAGTGCCATAATTTTTATTTGAAAGCTGTAGTGTAATTGTGTTTGGTAGTTCTATTTTTGTGTTTATTGAGATGGTCTCTGCGGTGTAATTTTTAATTTCTTTAATAATGGACTGTCTAGACTCAACAATGACATCCATTGTGCCGTTACAATGTCCAAAATCTAGCACTAATTCTAAATCAGTTAAAATGGACATACAACGTTGAATCCGCACTCTTCGGTGCATATTGTTCTAAGTTCTTGAAAATATTCTTGTCTTTGTTCGGAAGTAATGTTTAACTGTTGATTAACCCAATGTACTCTATCTTCCTTGGTTTTTATCGGAGTCAGCGTCATATTCTTGCCGCTGTGTTCTATTTTTGTGCCAGGCAGAATTTCCAGTGGTGACAAAAATACTTCAATGACGCTGTTGTTTGCATATTGCTTTCTATCCCTGAACCATTGCTTGGTAAATTCATAATCTTCTAAAGTTTCTGTTGGATATCCCACAATTAACAACAATGTTTGTGTAATCCCGTACTTTTGTCCCATCTCAAGATGATAATCTACATCCTCATTGCTAAAGGATTTGCCTAGTGCATGTCTAACATTGGGCACAACACTTTCTACCCCCATAAACACACGACCATTGGTGTCTTGTATTTGTTGCCACACTAGTTCGGGGTGCTGACTTGCTTGACGTACAATAAATGAGCCTTCCCAACTTATCTGTTCACTGCGATATTTGCCTTGGTTATACACAGACATCAATGCTAATAATTTTTTAAACTCTTTGAGATTACCATTAGATATACTACTTCTAAAGTCGAAGTGCAATATGTCATGCTTTTTATATTGATGCATCATTTGCTCAAATATTTTCTCGGCAGTCATATATTGATACTTTTTCCAAAAAGCAACAACATCGCAAAATTCACAATCACGCACACAGCCTTTACTGTCCATGATAGGAATACTAGGTTCTTTGTACCAAAACCAATTGTAGTCTGAATAGTCAGGGGCAGGTAAGTTATCTAAATCTGCGACAGGAATCCATGTGTCAGAGTTGATGCCTGGGTAACTTAGGTTACCTTTGACATATTCAACAAACGATTCTTCTCCGTCCCCGGTGATGTAATCGTCGATTAGCCCCAACTCAATCATCTTATCCCTGTATGAAATATCCGTTACGTTTGTTTTAACACCCGGACCACCGATTACAATACGACAGGTGGGATTCTTGTGTCTAATTGATGCACATAACCATGCTGTAAAAATCTGACATTGGTAGCAGAACAAACTAAGTCCTATTATACTAGGATTGTGTGCTAGAATACGATCGGTGCAATGCTCAATTATGCGCCCAACATCCTCAACAATGAGATCATCAACTTTTTGTTTATAGAAAAATTTAACAATTTTATCTTTGTGGTAGTGCCCCGACACCTTGGAAACTACTTCGGCGTTTAAATCAATGGTAATACTTGCAATCCCGTGTTTGGCCAACGCGGCTTTTAACACCGCTGGAGCTGCCATTGGACGATTAACATCCACGTACGGCACTGATGCAATTACTATTGTTTCTGCCATTTAAATCTTGTTAATAATATGTGAACCGTGTACACGAACAGAGATCTGTCCGTTGTAATAATCTGTTGTCTCTAATACTTTTCTATCAAATTGTTCTCTAGCTTCGATGTAGCTACACTCTGCTTTTGATTTACAATAATGTAATATTTCACGAGTAAAATGGTCTTTGCCTAATTTTTCAATGTCTGCTGTTAAGTCTGTGCTTGACCCATAGTATTCTCGCCAGTCACTGTCAATTTTACTGCGAATTTTCTTTTTCTTTTTTGTACCATTTTTTAGTTTAACTGTTTTTGTAGTAGTCTTAGCAAACTTGGCTAGTTTTTTACCTACATATTTTCTACCTGTTAAGGTATTAGTAATAAGGTATACAAAACCTACACAATTTTCTGGCAATTCATTGATAACGTTATTTCGATACATCCATGTCATTAAGTAGTTATCTGTTGCTGGTAGTAAAAAAATAATTTGCTATATCTACATCGTCGAACCAATTCCATTTTTCTAAACGATCGTACATTTTTTTAGTTAACTTATTATCTCCTGATTGTTTAAGTAAATTTATTACGTTACGCATTTCGTTGTCGGCGTGCAACTTTTGCAATTCTGGTTCTCGACCGTTACTAATAATTCCTGTACTGTTTGAAAACTCCCAATCTACGTTATCAAGCAATCTTTGTTTAACACCCCTTGGTAAATTTTGAACTTGAAATTCGGGCGGGTATTCTAAGGTGTTACTTAATATTCCGAGATTGTTTTCTAATGCCCAGTTTAATGTATCTGCATAGGTATGAACACTTAATGCACTGATAACAGTACGTAATGTTACGTAATACCCCGGTCCTTGAAACTGCTGAATCTTTTTAATGTTTTGGATCACAGTTTCTGTGACAGAGCCGGCACGTATGTAATTGTTTAATTTAGTAGTAGACTCTAAACTAATGCCAACATCGACATGTCTAAATTCTTGTAGCTTTTTAAAAATTGATTCTTTATAAATGGTGCCATTGGTGCTAAAGCCAAAGTAGATGTTTGTTTTTCCTGCGGCAATTAGACCGTCAATGAGTTCTTCAAATCTATAATTTAGAAATGGTTCGCCACCAATTACGTGTACAAACTGTAGATCGGTACTAGCAATCATAGTATCCATTAGGTGTTGCCACGCATCAACATTATCGGTCCAATTCATACGTACTGGACTATGTTTTTCCATAAATGCAATTTTGCTACTATAACTAGGTTCGCAGGTTCTACAGTATAAATTGCACTCGTTGCCTAGACTAAAGTGAAAGCTTCGAAGATTTAAATTGGCAATAGCCGGAGTTGATAACTGCGTATTGTCGCGACTATGTTTAAAAGTAAGGTCAAATTTCGTGTCGTGAATGTTACTTTTTAAATTCTCTCTAATTCGCTTACTACTACCCCCGCCGCCCTCGGCGGCATAACACGACCCACAATGCGGATCTTTGACTCCGTTTAATTTATTGGTACGGTCGTTGACCATGTAACTATGTGACATCCACTCGGGAATAGACATAGTTTGTATATTATAAACATTGGCTAGCTCGGTGTCACTGATCCAGTTTCTTTGCATGCCGCAGGTGTGATAACTACCATCAGCATTGATATGTACCTCAAACCACGGCACAGTACAAAATGATTTATCTATTAACATTCTCTACACTTTACTCTACACACTGGCAACGGGCCCGAACTGAATGTTCCGATTAGCTCGTCCCAACATGGATCTTCTAAGATCTCTTTTAAACTTCTAGTATGTATACTGATTCTATCTTGGTATTTTTTAACAAATAAATTCTTTTGATATCCAGTATTAAACCATCCGCATGGGTACACATATCCCTCTACCGTAACATTAATTTCTCTGTTACCATTAAGGCATTTTGCCCAAGCATGCTTGCCTTTTTCTAAATCATAGGTAAAAGGATCGTTGCGTCCAAATACCACTTGTCCATGATAGTGTGCGCTACTTTCTATATACGCAGGATTAACAGGCTTTAACGGGTCCGCACCATTAACAAGATATCGATAATCGAACTTACTACTACGCACAGGTTGAAAGGTATCGCAACCCATAGCTCTGGCCTTGTTTGCTATTTCATGAATACGATCTTCGTTGAACTTAAAATAGATTGTACTCCAATTTATATAGCATTGACTGTGTTCACGTAGTATACGCATACCATCTATTATGCTGTCAAAGTCGCTGTTAACCCTGTACAAGTTATTGGACTCATTATCCCATCCATCGACGCTAAAAGTAACTCCGTCGTCTTCATTTAGTAGACATCCGAGCTCTTCCCAGAAGTATGCTTTCTTGTAGCTACCATTAGTAATAATTCTAATGTTTGTTTTACTGTGAGCCTTAACGTATTCAATTATATGCAAAAAATCATTGGCATAAATGCTGTCACCGTGGTGGCCGCAAAATAGCAAATACTTAATTTGATCTAATACTTCGGGAGTAAAAGTTTTTACAAATAAATCTAAATCAATTTCTTGGTTAAGGAAAGGCAATAACAACTCCGTTCTCGGACACCGTGGGCATTTAAGCACACATTTACTGCTAATCTCTACTTGTACAATGTCAAGATTAAACGATGTTGATATCGGTGTTGTAACTTGTAAATCCATTTTCTTTTACTACATGAAGTGTATTGTTAACACGACCTGCAAGTTCATCTTTGTGAGACACTAACCAAATACTCTTATTTGCATCTCGACTCATTTTCTTAAGAATGGCCAACGAATTTTCAACGCCGCTACTATCCATGCCGCTATCTATCAATTCGTCAATAAACAACAAGTTAATAGGTTGGTATAAACTTTCCCAAACATCACGGAATGCCCAGCTCAGGCTTAAAATAAGTCTGTTCCTCTCGCCACGCGACAGGTTATCAAAGTCTAAGTCTCTGCCTAGCTCAGTGATACTCACGCTTAGATCGTTGTTAAACTTAATAGTATGTGGCAGACCAATTCGGTCTAAGTATTGCCCCAGCCGAGCGTTTAAGTAACTTAAATTTTGATCAATAATTCGTTTGCGGATAAAACTATCTTTGTTTGTTAATAGTTTTAACAAGAACTCTTGATGCTCCTTGATATTAGTAAGGTCATTCATTACATCAAACTTAATTTCTTCTACGCCTTGTGTTTGCATTTCTGCAATTTGTTCTGCGTAAGGATCTGCTTCTTGTTCTTTAGCAGTTAGCTGTGTTAATACACTACTCATACTACTGCGATGCTCAAATGCATCGCTTTCTCTGTCATAATAAACCTTAGGTGGCACACCCGGCAACCCTAATTCTGTTAACGCAGTTTTAAGTTCATTAATTTGTAACTCAAACACCACTATATCTGCACTAACAGTTTCTAATTCTTTTAGCTTTTCGACTAATTGTTTTTCGTGATTAGCATCGTGCAACTCTCGCCCACATGCATGGCATTTGTGTTCGTTTAGAGCAGAAACTTCATGCTCTAACTTAATACAAGTCTTACGCTCACGATCCTGATCCAATTCTGCACGTTTGAGTGCTTTAGTTAAGTCGTTAATATCCTTAACTTGTTGGTTGTAGTCACTTAGTAGTTTGTGTGCAAGTAACTCTGCTTCAATGTCCAATGCATTAAGTTCGTCGAATGCCGTTTGAAATCGAGCAACATCTTCTGTGTGTTTTGTTTTCCACAGAGTTTGTCTGCGTTTTAAATTATCAATCTGTTCTTCGATGCGCTTGTTTGCATCACCAACAGCTTTAATTCTATATTCCTCTTGCGTAATTGCATCCTTGGTGGCCTTGTTAAGTTCTTTTAACTTATCGGCTTTTTCACTAAGCATAGTAATGCCTAATAGTTGCTCAATGATAGTTCGTTGATCATTGGCCTTTAATGCTAAAAACGGTTCGGTGTAAGTATTAAGAGCTACAACGTGTTTGAACATGTCGTGACTCATTCCCAACATACGTTCTATCTCTGCTTGTGTTTCGCGACTGTCCCCTTGGGCATCGTCAGTAATTTCTTTTTCACTGCCTGCTACCCAGAACTTCATGATACCAGGCTTTCGGCCACGTTCAATCCTATAGTCAATACCATCTTTTTCAAAGTCAATGGTAACCAATAGCCCTTTTGCGTTAGTCTTATTAATAAGATTGTCTTTTTTAATGTTAGTTAACGCATTGCCGTACATAGCATAACTTAAAGCGTTAATGATAGTGGTTTTACCTGTACCGTTTCTTGCACCACTATCGTCTCCGCCTAAGTCTAAGTTCTCGCCTAGTACCAGCGTAAGATCTCTTCGATCAAAGTCTACTGCCTGTGTAGCATTACCTACACTCATAAAGTTTTTAACCGTTAGTGTTTTAATTTTAAACATTAGTCTATTGTAGATGAATGTAGTTAGATAGTCAAATTATTTGACTGTAATTTTAAAAAGTTTTTCATTTTGCAAGCTCTCCAATTTTATAAAACGGTGTAACCATTCCCACAAGCCCGTCACTTTTGCCATTGTGATCCTTTAGTATATGCTTGGGATCTATGTTTTGTTCCATATAATCAATGCTGTATTGCCATGAGTTTAATACCTTAGAATCTACATTACTTTCTTCGTACATCCAATTATCTAGTTCGCACCATAATGTGCTAGATGGTTTCATGGCCTGGAATCGATCCTGTTGCCAGTAAGGATAAATGATACTACGAACCATAGACTCGTACTGATTACGCATTACATATGATTTAGAAGCATCCGGACTTACCATTAGTAGTAAATTTGGATTCTTCTTTATATGATTCATAATATGATGCGTCTGCACTTTAACAACCTCGGGCATGTCTGGCGTCCAGTAGAATAATTCCGATGCAGAAAATGAATCTTCGTAGTTATCAAATTGGATAACAATTCCCGCAACGCTGTCTAAATAAAATACAAAGAAGTTACCGTTGTGGCAACACATACGTGGTTTGTCAATGCCAAATAAATGACATCCGCGAATACCTTTATCGTGGAACATACGCTTGTATCGATCTAATGCAGTTTTCCATCTTACAACGTGCGACGGGCTTAATTGTACCCCGAGTCCTTTTTGGAACCAAGGATCATTGTCAGACTCTGCAGACTTAAAGAAATCCATAGACTCTTCGGAAAAATCGTAAAACTCAATATGTATTTCTGGATGATACTGTGCAAGCCATTTAAGGTCTGGTGCCAAGGTCAAATCCCATTCGCTTAAATGATTATCCGCATTCACAACATTAGTTGGGGTGTAAATTGTTTGTGTGCGTTTTTCTGGCCAACGAACTAAAATTTCGTCTAGTTTAATATTGTTTTCTAAAAATGTGTGTAAAATATTATGACTGTCTGACCCGCCACTATAGTTTAATACAATATAATCATATTTTTCTCTGAGTTGCAATGCCCTACGTTTGTAGACTTCTTTTAACCCTATTGATGGCGGTGTTAACCAATCAAATCTTCCAAATACATCATTATTAAAAACCCAGTCGCATGGCTTACCTGTAGCTTTAGATGCAATTAACGCATCTACTTTATTAGAGTATGATTCCAACCCCACGCTGTAATAGCCAAATCTGTTTATAATTTTATTGTTTAACATATTTTTAATTGTATAAATCGGCAAACTGTGGGTAAGTTGTTAGAAATGATTCTTTGCGATGTGCGTCTTGCAATTTGGTAATTCGGTTAAATTCTGGCAATAGGTAACTAACATCCTTTGCATACATAAACTCAATGACACTTTTCCAGTTTGCAATTAATTTGTCTGCCCCTTTGCATTGCAATATGTGTTGATTAATCAATTTAGCAATACGATCTTTATGATGTAACGGTAGTACTTGCAACGAGTGCATTTCTGGTGTATACATTAGCGAAACAGCAAAATTTTCTAACGGAACTTGGTTATTGGTGTGCCAGTGTACTTGCAAATCGATTAAACTTTCAACTGTTAATAGCCCAGCAGTTGAAGTAACTGTAAATTTTACATTAGGACACTTTTCTCTAACTAAATTTAAATTATTTTCTATAATGTTCCATTTTGTACCGTGACGTGCGTATTCTAATTTCTCTCTAAATGCGTCAATGCTTGCGCCAACTGTAATATTTGAAAACTTTGTCCAAAGATCTAGTACACTTTTATGCTTAAACGACAAATTGGTAAAGTTAGTATTATAAATTATTTCTACATTGGTATTGCCGCACTCTATTAATTTGTCTAAAATCTGATAATGTTCGGACATAATTAACGGTTCGCCACCTGCAAAATAAATTTTTTCAACAGAACTTATATATTGATTGCAAATATTTTCCAGTGCCTGTCTTTTTTGTGCAGTGGTTAATGTTTGGTAACCAGTTCCGAATAATTCAACTTCTTCTTGTGCAATGGCGCTACTATAATGACCACTACAATACCTACATTTTAGATTGCAAATATTATTAAGTCTGATATCTAAATATTTTGGAGAAAATTCTATAGTTCCGTCAGGAAGAGTAGAATCCACTAGACTTTTTAAATGATGCCATTCTTTATTTGATGTTTGTCTGTAGCTTTGTATATTGACAGATTCTGCAAGATAACATTGGCTACATTCTTTTGACCGGATACCCGATAACATATTTTTTCTGATAGTTTTTGCGTTATCGTTGTTAATAATCTTTCTAATAGAATCAACATTTATACTACCTAGTGGAAATTCTTTATCACTCATGCAACAAGGCATGATATTGCTGTCGGGCCCTATGTATAAATGCATCCAAGGCAAAATACAAAAAGTGTCAGTGGGCTCGGGTATCTTGCGTAGAAATTCTTGCTCTACTAATACAAAATCTATAGGCTCATCGCTGAGTTGTTGAAATTCTTGTTCAAATTTTTTATTTGATGTAACTACAGTAATAAAAAATTGTGGAATATCAATTTGTTTAATATATTCAACAAATTTACTAAGTTGTGCACCGGGGGTATTTTGAAATTTGAACAAGTCTTGAAAATAATGAATTACAATCTTGTCTCTTATATCATATTTATCTTTACGCAATTCAAACAGAGATTTATACAATTCGCCGTCCGTGAGGTTAGACAAATCAAGTACTCCTAGTACGTTAGATTTGTCTAATAGGGCAAGTGTCATAAATTTCTATATATGTCTAACAATAAATTTGGGTTATATTGATTGCTGTCAATTGAACTCAGTTGGCTATGAACAATTTGATCAACACTCTCAAACTCGATGTTGCCTTGAATTTCGTATTCTGTTAGTTCGGTTGTTTTTGCTGGAATTAATGTAATCTCTCGCAACTTGTACGTGTCAATGAATGTTTCTTTGATAAACGTAGCTTCTTCGTAGCTAATGTCAATGTCAAGATTAACTCGTACATGCATATTAGGTTTAAGCATAGCATCGGTGTGCTTTAGTACATCACTAAGTTGGAACACACGATACATTGGTTGCCCAGGCCAAGAATGAAATTCCGGCTCTTTGCCCCAATCCAAGATCATTAGTCCACGATCGTCATCGCCGGCATCGGCATAATTGTGCGGAAAACAATTACCGATGTATGTTACATTACGTTTAGTTTGACGTTTATGAAAGTGTCCGGTGAATACATGTTCAAATCCTTGTAATGAATCTACACTCATTTCGCCGTGCTCCGGCATAGCCACCATGGCATTCATTAAATATCCAGGCAATTCAAAGTGCCCAAACATATATTTGCCTTTTAACTTAGCAAGACGTTTGTAATCATCCCCAACTAACCAAGGGGCAATAACTACATCGCTGTCGCTAAACCAATCGTTGCAAATCCTGACGTTTGGCAGATGCTTTGCCCACTCAACTGATTGTACGTCACGCTTATCTCTGTAATACAAATCGTGATTGCCGGGAATAAAAAATACTTGTTTAAAGTTATCGTTTAGGTGTTCTAGGGCACGTAGACTGTAGCCCAATGTTAAAATATTTATTGACGCACGATTATTATGCCAATCACCAAGGAAAAAGGCAGTTTCGCACCCCTCTTCTAATGCTTTAGATGTAGCCCATTTAACAAACAATAAACAGTCCTCGTTGTGCAACGTGCTGTTGGATTTTAGCCCAAAATGGATGTCTGTAAAAACGGCAGCTTTCTTAAATAAATTACTCATTAACTATTGTAACAGATTTATCTAGTGTAGAGCAAATGAAATTTACTCATCTGAATCATATCCGCCGCCCCCGCCCCCGGAACTCATTCCCTGTCTAGTGTAGCTAGGGTTTAACCCATTCATTTCTAAAATGTCATCACGCAAGTTTTGATTGCGTTTCTCGATGTTCAAGACACGAGTAAAGCTATTAGTGATAGCGGCAGTATAATACGCAAAAGGGTTCTGCGATTTTGACTCGTCGAATTGCAGTCCAATTTGGCTGAGTTGTAGCAGGGCTTGTCCCCGCATTTCTTCGTTGTAGGTGTATCCACGCCAGTTGCTCCTTGTTGCATATCGTTCACATAATTTAATAAACATGTGTGCTAGTTTTGCGGTCATTTTCCCGTGATCTTTGCTAAACACTCCATCTTCTAACTTACCTTTCCAGTGGCTACGGCCCACTATTACGGGTTCCCCGGCGTCACTGATTTTGTAGTGTACAAATGGTGGAAAGTTTACTTTAACATATTTTGTATTACCAATTAAGTCCAATTCTTCGTCATCGTACTCACTACGTGGAATTGCACCTTCTTCCTCTTCCATGGCTTTTACTGCGGCCTTGCGACTTTTAACATCATCAACAGGAACGTGATCCCAGGACATTACTCGGAACACAACGTCAGTGTCTTTGACATCTTTGAGTTTAATTTCGAACTCTTCAAGTTTACGTTTAATACCAGTTTCTGCTAGTGCAGTATCTAATGCAAGTTTAGCCAATCGATCCGCGCGATTTTGTCGAGCTTCTTTGATGTTCTTTTTATTAATCTTACCTGCATCCGGTAAAATCATATCATAATCTGCATCAGCTAAGTCATTGAACGAACAATAAGTTGTTTTGCTCTTATGAATTTCTTTTAAAATGTCTTTGTTGTTAAGATAATTATGGCGCACCTGCTGTTCCTTATAAGTTAGTGCATACTAACATATTTAAACCATGCTTGTCAACCTTTTTAAAAAACATTATCTGGGTATATATTGTCATCAATAAATACAATATAAAACAGGATCACTATGCCAGTACTACAAAATTCATCAGCATCCGGAAACTCACTGACAGGTGCGTTTGGTCAGAAGATCGGACAAGTTGTTACATCTAGTGTTTTGGGATCTGTTGGATTAAACCAAGCAAGCACACGTCAAAATGTTGCCGGAATGTTTAAGTACAGCGAACGTACTGCTGGCCCTGCACCGTTGATTACGTTCCCGTCTGCAAATCAAGATTGGCGAGTGCGTGTTAGTCTTGCACCTAACAGCGATTATTTTTACAATGATCCACAAAACACACTACTAAGTCCGTTAGTTAGATTACCCGGCGGCGCTGCTCCTGGCGGCAATGCCATTGCCAGTGGGCTAGGGCAAATTTTTGGCATAGGCGGATCTGTACGTGTTGGTGTAGTATTTCCTTATACGCCACAATTGACAGTGACTCACACAGCAAGTTATGCAGAACAAAAATTAACTCATAGTAACTACAACAATTATTTTTATGAAAACTCTGGAGTTTCTGCTATAGCGTTGTCTGGTGAATTTACAGTACAAAGTGTAGATGAAGGACAATACTTGTTGGCGGCAATTTACTTTTTTAGGTCAGTGACAAAGATGTTTTTTGGCACAGATCCCAATGCCGGCAATCCTCCACCAATTGTTTACTTAAACGGCTACGGACAATACTATATGCCTAACGTGCCTTGTGTGGTAACTAGCTTTGCACACACCATGCCTGCAGATGTAGACTACATGGACATTCCTGAACCTTATGTCACAAACACTGGCTACAATCCGCAGATTACTGCTCCAAGGTTAAACAGCACACGCTTGCCAACAACCAGCACAATTACATTATCGTTACAACCAATTTACAGTCGTGCAGCACAATCTGCAGGATTTAGTCTAATAGACTTTAGTCGTGGCGCATTAGTTAACAAAGCTAATTCAAATAATCCAGCAACAGCATTTGGCGCAAGTCAACAGGCTGCCTATGCTAAAACATTCAAACCCACTGGCGGATTCCTATAATGTCTACAGCAGTATATAAAAAATCTAGTCCTTATAGCGGAACACCAATGTGGGGCAACTTCTTGGATGTATGGGCCGGCAAGCAAATTTACACAGATGTAACAGATGCATTGTATCAAATTGATTCAATCTATAATAATAGACCAGATTTGTTATCATTTGACTTATATGGTGATACTGGGTATTGGTGGGTATTTGCTGTACGCAATCCCAATGAGCTGACTGACCCATTGATGAGTTTTACTACGGGTAAAGTTATTTACGTACCCACATTGGCCACAGTTAAGCGATCGTTGGGAATTTAACATGGCTGCTATCATAGAACCTACTGGGTTAGCGTATTACGCAGACGTAAACCCGCCGCCAGCAGGCGTGGTAATTCCACCTGGATATCGAGCTGCATCATCGTTGGAAGTTGGCGACGAATCAGTCAGCGGTGTAAAAACAATTGTGGCCAGCGACGGAAACAACATGTGGGTAGTACCTGCATCGACACCTGCAACTCCTACTCTTCCAACAGTCACAACTACTAATACTAATACAACAAAAGTAACAAACACAGATGGGGCGCCTGTACAAGAAATTGTAGTCACCGCAAAAAGACCAAAACGGTCTGTGGTAGTGCCTAACCCGTTACACAAGTATGCTAGTTATACATATTCGTGGTCCCTGTGGTGGCTCGACCCAATGGATTACAGTACCTTATCCGGATTAGATTCGGTGGTTGCGGCAGCAGATTGGAGCCCAACAGTTGGTAAAAGTTTTGTTGTAGCCGAAGATGGCGGTCGATTTGTCGATCAACGATTGCCTACTAGTCGTGGATACAATTATCATATTAACGGGGTTAATTTTAACACAACCATAGCACCCAACCGTCAAAGTTTGAATACCAATATGTTGACAGGTAGTATGGTTATTCGTGAACCATATGGCGTTACATTACTTGAAGTACTGGCCATGCAGGCATTTTTATCTAAACCACTTAATCAATCTGCAGCAAACTACACTGATCACCCGTATATGTTGCAATTAGATTTCGTTGGCTATGATGATGACGGCAAAGCTATACCTGAAGGTGATACTGCAATATTTAGAAAACGTTTTCCTATTAAAATTTCTAATATAAAATTAGAAGTTACCACAGCAGGCACAGAATATCGCCTGACATTTTTTCCTTCTAATCATGTTGCATTACACGAGCAACATGCTAATATTCCCAAAGCTATGCCGGTGTCAGGATCTACTGTGGGAGAAGTATTCAGAGATTTGTCTAAGCAATTGCAACAGCACTGGGCAGAACAAGTAACATTTGGTCTTCAAGGATATTCAGACGGAATAAGTTTTGAATTTGATCCAAGTATTTCACAGAGTAAAATTGTTTATCCCAAAGATGAATCGATTGCAGGCGCAAACTCCGACGGAGTTACATTGGATCTAAAAACAAAACAATTTATGATTCCAGAGGGAACTAAAATTGTTGACGTGATTAATAAAATTATGTCGCTGAGCGAGTTTATTATTAATCAATTAAAAACACAGGGTGGTCTTGCAAGCGCACATACATCAAGTTTTAATTCTTTTAAAGTTGTAGTGGGACTGCAATATGGGGCTGCAGGTAAAGCTGATCCTAATACCATTGAATTTGCTGTACACGATCCTGTAAGAAATCAATACCCTAAAATAATAAAATTTAAGATACATCAATACACTACATTTGCTGGTAACCACCCAGCATTAGATCAAGCACCAGACAGCAAGCCTTTTACAGTTAAAGCCTACAATTACCTGTACACAGGTAAAAATATAGACATTATTAACTTTAAATTAAATTTTGATACAACATACTATTCGCAGGTATTGTCGTATAAAGCAAACTTTGCGGCTTCACAAGCCGCAGAGGATGTTGAGGTAAACGCAGCAGAGGCACGGGCAGGACTTACTTTAAATGTGGGACCAAGTTTGCTGTCGGTTAGATATCCAGCACTATCAAATATTCCAATTCTAACACCAGTTAGATACTTGCCGGTGGTTAATAATCAAGCAATCACGGCCGGGTTTGGTATTTTAGGTAATCCACAGGCTCAAAAAGCCGCAGATGTAATTACTAGTTTGTATTCTACACAAAACGGGGATATGCTTGCTGTTGATTTAACTATTATCGGCGATCCTCACTTGATTAAACAAGATGATTGGTATTTCTCACCAGGCCCGTCATCTAAGGATTATGCAGGGATCAGCCAATCTGACTTTGCAACAAAGTACGGCTGGCTAAGAATGGACACCGGAGATTTAATAGTCTCCCTGACAGTTAATACACCAATTGACCAAGATGCAGATGTAACTGGTAAAGGATTGATGTTAT